>ERZ507065.648-NODE-648-length-21171-cov-5.505304_pt1 | contig 21171 bp, 19 predicted proteins | sample MGYA00513785_ERZ507065 | MGnify/ENA metagenome assembly ERZ507065
GCCCATCTTGTCGACGAGATCGACAAAGACGTCCAGATCGATGAGCACATAGCCGTCCGGCCGGAAGCCGACCAGCTCCGTGACATAGTCCATCAGGGCCTCCATGCCCTCCTGATCCTTGCCGTTCACGCCATAGGCGATATTGATCTTATGCGGCGTATAGGTCGAATTGACCTTCGTATCGCGCGGAATGCTCAGCAGTGTCAGCCGCTTGGCGCTGCGGTCGACGCTCAGCAGCATGACGGTGTCCGTCCGGTCGCCGGATTTGTCCGTTCCGGCAAGCAGGATCGTCGAGCAGCCGTCGCGGCGCGCGCCGAGGGTCTCCTCTGCTTTCGGCTGCTTGGCCAGCAGCAGCATCACGCCGATGACGAGCGCAAACAGCACGAGCAAAATGAGCAGGAGCTTGCCGAGTCCGCGGGCGAAGCGGCGTTTTTTCTTCTTTTTGGGCGGCTCGGCATCATAGCCGGATTCCGGCACGGCGCGGTGCCTGCGCGGCTGCTCCTCGCGGCGCGGCGCACGCTCCGGCTCCCGGCGGGAGCGCTGAGACTGGCGGCGAGGCGGCTCGTAGTCGTCCTCCTCCACCGGGCCGAGATAGGTCGTCGGCTCCTCCCGGCGCTGCGGGGCTGCGCCGCGGCGGAAGTCGGAGTTATAGGCATGGATCACGGGGCCGGAGACGGAATTCTGCTGCCGTCTCGGCGGCTGCTGCGTCTGCAGCGTCGGGTCCTCGCAGTCCTCATACAGCTTATCGGCAAAACCGCGCTCATAGGGATCGTCCGCGTCGTGCCGGTCATCCAGAATTTTGCGGATGTCGCGCAGCAGGTCCTCGTCGTCCTGAGCGGGCTGATTTCTCGGGTCCATCGGGATACCCCCTTTCTTTCCCTATTTTACACCAGCTTTCGCCCAATGTAAAGACGGCAAAACGGGGGCCGCTTCCGCGACCCCCCAAGGAATGCCAATACCCGTATAAAAGCAAAAAGCAGCACCACATTATTCAGCGAGAGCATTCGGGGAAAGCTGAAACCGCAAGGATGCGGTGCTGCGTAAATCAAAGTGACCAGTTCTGGCTGCCGTTCTGCAGGTCCACCATGTGGGTGTAAAGCCCGTTCTTCGCATAGAGCTCGTTGGGACTCCCCTGCTCGGCCACAACGCCGTCAGCCAGCACGACGATCTTGTCCGCTCCCGCGACGGTACGCATCCGGTGCGCGATGATCAGGACCGTCTTGTTGCGGATCAGGCGGGACAGCGCCGTCTGGATGAGCGTCTCGTTCTCGACGTCCAGACTGGCCGTCGCCTCGTCGAGCAGGATGATGGGCGCATCCTTGAGGAAGGCGCGCGCAATGGAAATGCGCTGGCGCTCGCCGCCCGAAAGGGCGCAGCCGTTTTCGCCGATGTCGGTGTTCCACTTGTCCGGGAGCTTTTCGGCAAATTCGTCGCAGTTGGCAAGCTTTGCCGCCGCGAGGACCTCCTCATCCGTCGCATCCTTGCGGCCGAGGCGGATATTCTCCAGAATGGTATTGTCAAACAGCGTGACGTCCTGGAAAACGATGGAATACAGGCTCATGAGCTTTTCCGGGTCGATCTTTGAAACATCCATGCCGCCGACCGTGATGCTGCCCTTCTGATAGTCCCAGAAGCGCGCCGCCAGCCGGGACACGGTCGTCTTGCCGCCGCCGGACGGACCGACGAGGGCCGTGACCTGCCCCTGCTTTGCCGTGAAGGACACGTCCTTCAGGACCGTCTCGCTGGAGTTGTAGGCAAAGCCCACATGGTCAAACACGATATCGCAGCCCTGATTGCTCAGCTGCTCGCTGCCGGTCTGGATCGGATATTCCAGAATCTCATTCATGCGCGCCACATTCGTCCGCATGGCGATGACAGCCGCCAGATTCTGCAGCGCGCCCTGCATCGGATCATACAGGCGGGAAGCCACGAGCAGAAACAGGAACAGCGTCAGCACGTCGATGCGGCCGCTCAGCAGCAGCACGGAGCCTGTCAGCGCCACGGAGGCGATGCCGAGCTTCAGGACCGTACCGGCCGAGGTCACGAACACGGCGTTCGTCAGCTCCGCCGCGATCGTCTGCTTTTCCACGGCACGGATCTTCCGGGAAAGGCCACCGAGATAGCCCTGCTCTGCATTGCTGGCCTTCAGGTCGCGGATCGATTCGATATACTCCTGAATGCCGTCGGCGCAGGTCATTTTCACGGCCATGGTCCTGCTCTGCACGCGGTCCTGCACGCGATAGCTGCAGAGCACGATGGCCGCAGATACCGGGATGACCCACAGCGCCGCCAGCGCCATGCGCCAGTCGAAGAGGAACAGGCCCAGCGCGATGAGCACCGTGGAGAAGAGCGAGCCGAACAGGCCGGGAATGAAGTGCGAGCAGGTCTTCTCCAGCACCTCACAGTCTGCCATGATGGTGCTGGTCAGGTCGGCCAGGTCGCGCTTGCCGAAGAAGGACAGCGGAAGTCTGCGCAGGCGCTCGGCGAGCGTCAGGCGGCGGATACCGCTCTCCTGATAGGTCGTAAAGTAGGTGCCGTTATACTGGAACCACGTCGTCAGAAGGATCAGGGCAAAGCAGGCAACGCAGCCGCAGACATAAAATGCGGTCCTTCCCGCTGCGCCGCCCGCCATCAGGTCGCGGACGAGCGCATACAGCAGGCTCGTGGGCAGCATAAAGGCGATGTTCTGCGCGGCGCAGGCCAGCACGCCCCGGACGAGTCCCCGCGTGCCCTCCGGGGAGCTTGCCGTTGCTCTCTGGATCTTTTTCAGCATGCCGATTCCTCCTTTTCGACCTTCCAGCGAACCGAGGACTGATAGTCCTGCCACATTTTTGCAAACAGGCCGTTCCGGGCGCAGAGGTCGCTCTTCGTGCCCGCCTCGGCGATCCTGCCGTCCTGCACCACATAGATACAGTCTGCGTTCACAACGGTAGACAGACGGTGGGCGATCATAACGACGGTCTTGCCCTTCGCCAGCTCCGCAAACGCGGCCTGCACCTGCGCCTCGTTGTCGGGGTCGGCAAAGGCCGTGGCCTCATCGAGGATCAGGATGGGGGCATTTTTCAGCATGGCACGCGCAATGGCAATGCGCTGCTGCTCGCCGCCGGAGAGATACACGCCCTTTGAGCCGATGACGGTGTGGATGCCGTCCGGGAATTTTTCGATAATATCCATGCACTGCGCAGCCCGCAGGGCGGAAAGCGCCTCTGCCTCCGTGGCGTCGGGCCTGCCCAGCTTGACGTTGTCCAGGATGCTGCCCTTGAGCAGGCGGCTGTTCTGGAACACGAACGAGACCGTGTCCATCAGCTCTTCCTTCGGGATATCGCGCACGTCCGCGCCGCCGACGCAGATGCTGCCGCTGCCCACGTCGAAGAAGCGGCAGATGAGGCTTGCCAGCGTGGACTTGCCGCCGCCGGACGGGCCGACGAGCGCCACGGTCTGTCCCGGGCGGATGTCCATGGAAACGCCGCGGATCACGTCCGTCCTGCCGTCATAGCTGAACCGCACATCATGCAGGGCGATCGAGCTGTCCTTCGGGTGCTGCGGCTTTTCACTCACGGACACAGGCGCCTCGTCCAGCACGGAGTCGATGCGGCTCAGCGCATCGGCCACGATCATCTTGTTCTCGCTCATATACATGATCTTCGTCAGCGTCAGCGAGATGACCGGCGTGATGATGATGTAAAACAGCAGATTCAGCAGGAATTCCGGGGTAACGCCGTTTCTCGTCAGCAGCAGGCCGCCCGCGATGAGGAAGGCAAACACGCCGTTGATGGCCGCCGTATAGAAGAGCATCGGCATCCGCAGCTCTTTCGTGTAGGCAATGACCCACTTTTCATATTCGTCGATCGTCGCCTTGAACTTTTTGAACGAAAACACGGACTGACCGAACGTCTTGACGACCGGAATGCCGCGGACATATTCCACAGCCTCGCCGGACATGGCGGCAAGGGCATTGCCGTACTGGCGCATTTTCTCCACCATGCGCTTGCCGGTCATGGCCGACATGATCACAAAGCCGAGGGCCACCGGCACAAGGCTCAGCAGGCCCAGCCGCCAGTCAAAGACGAACAGCAGCACCAGCAGGCCGACCGGCGTGGCCATGGCGGCATACTGATCCGGCAGCTGATGGGCAAGATAGGTCTCCGCCGCGCCGGTGCTCTCCTGAATGACCTTGCGGAGCTTGCCGCTGCCGTAGCGCTCCGTAAAGCCCAGCGGTAGCCGGGCAAGATGCTCCGAAACGGCGAGCCGCAGGTTCGTCGCCACGCGGAAGGCCGACAGATGGGAGCACAGCAGCGCGCAGACATAGATGAGATACGACAGCGCTGCAAACAGCACCGCCATCCAGCCGTAATGCGGGATGTTGACCGCCCGGGAATAATCCGGCGCAGCATTCAGCACATCGCGCAGGATCATCCAGATGTACAAAAACGGGACCAGCGCCACCAGCGCGCTCAGGGCCGACAGGACCCAGGAGACATAGGTAAAGACCCGATGCCCCCCGGCATACTCCATCAGCCGCGACAGATCCGATCGTTTCTTCAAGGGGGTTCCCCTCCTTTTTTTCTGTAATCGTTAATCGTGGTTTTCAGCGCACCCGCCGGAAAACGGGTGCGCTGTGCTTCCTCTTTACTCCGCTTCGGTCAGGTTCTCCGTCACGAACAGCTCGATCACGTTCTTCATGGTCTCCTGATCGTAGTCCACGGCGATCGCAGCGGCGTTCCAGTAGGCATAATTGCCCTCGAACCAACTCTGCAGGTCACTGAGGTCCTCGGCATAGCGGAACTCCAGATGATAGGTCGTCTCCATCGTGTCCGGGGAGAAGGCGAAGTAGGTAAAGTCGCCGGAATCCGCGTCGTCGCTCTGGTAGAACAGGAAGCCGTTCTCATTTTTCTCGTCGAGCTTGTGATAGGTATGGGAGAAGACCTCATTGCCCTGCGCGTCCAGACCGGAAATGGAGTGGCCGTCCATGACGAAGCGGTCCACGCCGCCACGGAAATAGCAGTTGAACGCCATGCTCTCGGGGTCCGCCGCATACTTTTCGGAAGCCTCCGGGCCGTAGGGCTCTGCCATGCACATGGCAAGCAGCGTATCCGTCGCGGTCTCGGCGTTCTCCGCGCCGACGAGCGGCGTCGTGGCATCGATCCACAGGTCGCGGTACTCCGCCTTGGCCAGCTGCGGGAACAGCTCCTCATAGGTCCCGCTGATGGTCGTCAGATAGTCGCCGGTCTCCTGCGCCGCAGTGGGCTGCGCGGTCTCCGCATCCGGCTTGCTCTGCGAGCAGCCCGCAATGGCCAGCAGGCAGAACACACATAACACGATTGCTGCAATTCTCTTTTTCATGATGCACCTCCAGGTTATATCGGACAGCACCGCACAATTCATCGAGAGCATTCGACTGGGGTCCGGCGAAGGCCGAAGATGCAATTGCGTGGGCCGTCTTGGTTAGTGTTCTCTAACCAGTGCATACTCTACCATATTTCCGTCTCGCAGACTACCCCGTTTTGGTTCCGATGCTCTGTTTTGCCTTTGCATCCGTGCGGTACTGCGACGGTGTCACGCCGTAGCGTTCCTTGAAGCAGGCCGAAAATTTGCTGGCATTGTCATAGCCCGCATCCTGCGCGATCTCCGTCACGGGCCTTGCGCTGCGCACGAGCTCGACCGCCGCCTGCTCGAGCCGGTATTCCTTGATGTAGTGATAGACCGGCACACCGTAAATTTGCTTGAACAGCTTCTGCAGGTGCGATACGGACATCTCGTGCTCCGCCGCCAGCCGGGAAAGCGAGGTATAGCCCTCGCGGTCCGTCAGCAGATGGTCGCGGATATGGCGGATCAGCTCCGCCTGCCGGGCCGAGCAGTAGGCATCCGTCCCGGCCCCGCGCGGGATGCTGCTGAGCAGCATCAGAAGCTCCAGCACCTTGAGCCGCAGGAACGCAGGGTCCAGATAGGCGGCGCTCTCATACAGTTCCCGGAACACATGCTCACAGCGCGGGCCCGCCGGGCTGCAGCGATACCACTTGTCGCCCAGCAGATTCTGCTGCAGAGCGGAAAAATCGACACGGAAGGCCGGGGCATTGCGCTCGACCCAGCGCCGGGCGCGCTCCGGATCGACCTCAAGGCAGATGCCCTCATAATAGCCCAGCGGGAAATGCGACTCGGAACGCGAGCCATGCACGCCGTCATAGCAGCTGATGGCCATGTCGCCCGGCTTCAGCAGCACATGGTCCCGCAGGGAGAAGCGCGTTTCAAAGCGGCCGTTGGCGCAGAAATTGAGCTCCAGCAGGCCCTTCTGCGTGCGAAGCTCCGTATAGGACTCCATCTCGAGCCGCATCAGCATGGCGCTCACGCCGTCCAGCCACGAATAGCAGTGGATCTCGCCGTTTCCGTCCGCCTGCGCAAAGCCGCCGCTCTGCCAGGCCTGATCCGGCGCCGCCGAAGCGCCGTCGTGGTAGATGATGTCGATCACTGCCATTCCCTCCTGTCTGCGTTACTCCCCAGTGACGGCAGGAACGCCCGGATCGTTTCGATGAATTTTTCTGCCTGCAGGACCGTGGTCAGATGGCCGCCGGAGACATAGGCGATGCGCGGCTCGTGCATCAGGCGAATGAGGTCCCGCTGCATTTTTTTTGGAAAAGTAGTCGTCTTTCTCCTGCCTGTAGTCCCGGAAGATCGTCTCGAACATATCCTGCGCATAGGCGGCCTCCTCGGGACCTTCGCCGCGAAGATGGCTCATGCCGAGCCGGATGAGCTTCGGCTTCAGCTTTTCATAGTTGCAGTGCTTCAGGTACCACAGTGCCAGCGGTGCAAAGAAGGATTGCCTTTTCAGGCTCTTGATGGTATTCGCGTCCAGCCCGCCGGTGGAGATCAGCACGAGTCCCCGGTCTCACCGGGATATTTCTGCACATAGACCTGCGCCACCATGCCGCCGTCGCTCGCGCCGGTGTAGGCAGAGAGCATCCGCAGAATTCACGTCAGTGATTCCTGCTCCGTGCCTCAGCCGAGGATCAGATCCCCCGCAAGATGCAGCAGGGACGCACCGATCGTCAGCAGCTTCCGGATCCGCGGCACATCGAGCTTTTCCGATATTCCGATCGAATGAAAATGACTCATCTGGTTTTCCTCCTGTAGCCGCAGTCGCAGTACGGCCCGCCGGAGGCGAGCGTATACTCCCGCACGAAATCCGCCGTTTCACCCGCCTCGGCCATGGTGTAGTCCAGGTGGCAGAGGGCCGGCGTCAGGTCATAAAGCCCCAGCTCCTTCATCAGCGTGCAGATGCCGCACTGCGTAAAGCGCGCCTCATAGCCGCTGCCGTCGGGGTAGGCATAGTATTCCATGTTCCAAGAATACGGGTTGCGGTCCGCCGCCTTCAGCGCGGCTGTGGCCTGCATCCCCGCGATGTCCTTTTCCGTGAATTTCTTTTTTCCGCTCTTGCGGCAAAACCACTTCATCGGCTTTGTCATCATCGCGTCGGCATAATAGACCGTCAGGCGCTCCACATCCGGACGCTCCGGCATGGAGCAGATGAACGCGCCGAGCATGGCGCAGTTGACGATGTTCATCTGAAACCGGTCGGTCTTTTCAAACGCGGGCAGCTTCGCAATGAGCTTCCGGTACTGCGGCTTCGCCCTTTTCATGATCTCCTTTGCCGCCGCGGCGTCATAGCCGAACACGACCGTCAGCTGTCTGCGGAACGACCCTGCAAACAGCGCCCACATTCCCAGGGGCATCCCGATGTATTTCATATTTCGCCTCCAAAGCCGATCCTGACGATCTGCATGTTCATGCTGCGGTCGCCGACCCGCGCAAGGAAGCGGAAAAAGCCGCTGACGGACGGGTCCTTCAGATCGTGGTAGCCCAGCATATAGCCCCGGCTGGAGATCTGCAGGCGGCTGTCCCACGGGCCAAGCTCGGCTTTGGCATCCGCAACGGCAAAATACGCGCCGACGGCCTTGATCTTCGCATCCCGGATCCATGTTTTCAGCATCAGCCGGACGGCCTTTTCGTTGGCCGCGTCAAAGACCAGCACGCCGCCGGGGAAGGCCGCCGCCATGCGCTGCACGAGCGCCCGGACCTGCTCCCTCAGAAAATAATAGAACACGCCCGCCGCAAAGAATATCGCGCCGCCGGAGGCGTCGATGCGGTCGAACCACGCCGTGTCGTTCAGGTCGCACGGGATGTTCTCCTCCCGCGGCCCGGCGGGCAGCAGCTCATCGCGCACGCGGATGACATCCGGGAAATCCAGATTGTAAAGCTTACAGCTGCCGTTGTCGCAGCTGCGGCCGGTCGCATCCAGCCCGCAGCCGAGGTTCACAACGGCCGCATTCGGGTGCGCGCGCAGATAGTCCCGCACCTCAAAGGCCAGATCGTTCTGGCGCATGGCGACCTCCAGAAAACCGAAGCGCTGCATCAGGCTCCGGGACTTTTTCTCCAGCGCAGAAAAATCATAGTCGATCTCCCCGAACAGGCGGACGGCCGTCTCGTCCCGGTAAAGATTCGGATACAGCTCCGTGCACATTTTCCGGCCATAGACCGGAATGAGCAGCGTTTCCTGCACGGTGTTCTTTTCGATCCTGTATTGCATGGGTTCCCTCACTTTCGTAAAAACGGGAGGTCCGGCAGACGGTCCCGCTCCATCAGGCTCTGCAGCAGCTCCGCAAAGCCCTGCGGGTCGCGGATCTGGTACTGCATGTGGTCGTATCCCGCAAATACGGGGAAATTCCCCGCAGGATATGCCTTCCGCACCGCCTCGCGGTACTTGAAATGGTCCTCCGCGCTGCCGAATGCAAAATACGTCCGGCGCTGCAGCGTCTCCGGCAGCGGCGGGAACGGCCGATCCTCCAGACTGTCCGCCAGCTGGCGGCGCAGGTTTCCGAGCGTCAGTGCCCTGCCCGCTGCAATAAAATAGGGCTTGATGGCATCGTCGCCGCACCAGAGGAGCTTTTTGAGCGTCTTTCCCTTCGACCAGTACAGGCTTTTGATGGCCAGATAGAGAAACGGCATCATAACGCGGCGCGTTCCCCTGCCGATCTGCGCAAATTGCCCGCCGTCAAAGTAGACATGGTCGACCGGCAGGCTCGTCTGCGTCAAAAACGCCATAGCGAGGTCCGCGCCGATGGAGGACGCTACGACGAGCGCGAGCCGCTTCACGCCCTGTGCGCGCAGATAGTCCTCCACCTGCCGCACCTCGTCGGCCTTGCCTGCATAGCGCTGCCCGGCACAGTAGACCGTGGATGTCGGCAGGATGCAGAAGCAGGGCAGGTGCTCCGCCACGGGCCTGCTGCTCTGCCCCGTCACGCCCATGGCGTGAAAGAACAGGACCGCAGGCTTGTTTCTGTCTCCGTAGGTTTCAAACAGCATTTCCGTTTCCTCGATTTCCCTACCGGTTCCGCCGGTAGCCCGCCTCGTCGCGGTATTCGGGATGGTCCTTCAGATATGGGTCCCGGCTGCCGCAGATGGTATAGTCGCATTTACAGCCGTTTGCGCAGGTCGTCGTCCGCACCAGCTTCGCGCCGATCAGCTCCATGGCCGCATAATCCACGTTGCACAGGGCGGGCATGATATCCGTCAGCCCGTTGCGGATGGCAAATTCCGCCGCAGGGCAGGCCGTAAATTCGTAATAGATCGGCTTGTCCTTCTCGTAGGGCGCGACCGTCATTTCGTAATCGTGCCATTTGTCGCAGCGCCCCTTTGCCGTTAAGAAGGCGCGATGCATCAGTCTTTTGAAAAACGGCTTGTTGCAGTCCACGAATTTCAGCTTGCGGAAAGCAGGCAGGACCAGAGCCTCCTCCATCTCCTCGATCTCGCGAAAGGACGTGACGTCCCTGCATGCGACATAATAGCTCAGGATGGCGATGCAGTCATAGGTGCCGCCGCTGCCGTTGTGGAAGTTCTTCTTCCCGCCGAGGTCGGTGCGCCAGTCGGAGAGAAAATCAACATATTGCCGCTGGACCCGCTCCCAGACCGCCTCGCGCTCCGCCTCCGGATAGTGCTGCGCGATCCGTGCGCGAATTTCTTTTTTGCAGGGACCGGAGTAAAGCACATGGCAGCTCCGCTCAAATTGCAGCTCGTTGTCCTTCATCGCCCGACCCCCTTCAGATAGCCGCTCTTTGACCGCTCCTCCGTGTCGTCCGACTCATCGTAGGCATCATAGGGCGCGGAAGGGTCGTGCACTCTCTTTTTGAACGGTGAGCAGAGCTTGTCCTTATGCGCAAAGGCAAAGGTGAAGTTGTCCGTCCAGCCGGTGTGGCCGGTGAGGAACATCGGGTGCAGCTTCCGCGCTTCGAGCTTTGCCTCCAGCTCTGCCAGCGAACGCACCGCCAGCCGGTTATCCTCCGCCAGCGCGGAAATGAAGCTGTAGCCGCCGTCCGCTCCGAGCCAGATCGTATCGCCCGTGAACAGATACTTCCCGTCGATGAGATAGACCATGTGGCCCCAGGTGTGGCCGGGAACGAGGAAGCACTCGATGCGGATGCCGTCGATCTCAAAGGCCTCGCCGTCGTGCAGCAGGACCTTCTCATTGCGGATGGTGACCTGCGGCAGCTTGTAGAGATGATAGATCACCTTGCGGCGCACCTCGCCCGTCAGATAGCGGTTCTCGGTCTCGCCGACATACAGCTTCGCCTTCCGGAACAGGCCGAGGCTGTCCGCTTCGACCGCGCCGACGTGATCCGTGTCCTGATGCGTGATGAGGATATGCCGGATAGAACTCGGGTCGATGCCGAGCCAGCCCATCTTTTCCTCGAGCCGGCCGTAGTTATACCCGGCGTCGATCATGATGGTCGTGTCGCCCTTGCGGTAGAAGAAGATATTTGCCACCCACTCGCGCACACAGGCGACGTGCTCGTCGACCCAGCCGGTGTTCAGCGGCTTGAAGATCTCCTTGCCGCGGTACATTTTGCTCATTTCTTTTTTCTGGAATTCCGTTGCCTTTTTAGACATATGACCGCCTCCTATTCTCCACGGAAACAAAGTCCTCGTCCGTTCCGCCGTGGCCGTCATAGATGACCTGCAGCACATGGAACTCCTGCGCCAGCAGCGTCACCGCATCGGTGAACGCCCAGTCCGGCTCTGCCGTGCACGGCAGAAACAGCAGCGTTCGTTCCCGCTCTTTTCCGTATTCCAGGACCCGCATACTCTCACCGCCTGTTTTTTATTTCCGGGCCAGCATGCACAGCCAGTCCTTTTCGTTCTTATGGATCTCGATGTCATGGAAGCCCGCCTGCTCCAGCGCAGCCTGCAGCTGCACATCGCGGTAGATCGTCATGCCCTTGATCCGCTCGGTCCATTTTTCATTCTTGTCCGTGTCGCCGCTGCATTCGTTGCAGAGGAAAAATACCCCGCCCGGCTTCAGCACACGGGAGACCTCGCGGAAGCACTGCGGCAGATCGGGCCAGAAATAAACGGTCTCAAAGGCCGTGACGGCGTCGAACCACGAGGACGCGAAGATCATCCCGGCCACGCTCCCCTGCCAGACCACGCAGCGGCCCGCGCGGATGGCGGCCTCGTTGAGCTTCCGGGCCTTTTCCACGCTGACTTCAGAATAGTCGATGCCCTTGACGACACCCTGCGGACACCGCTTCAGGAGCTTTTTGATGTTTGCTCCGCCGCCGCAGCCGCAGTCCAGCACGCGGGCCTCCGGCGAGAGCGGCAGGAACTGCATGCCCCAGTGCGCCAGGGAACGATGGCCAACATTCATCAGGGAGACCATGAGCTTTCCGCCCAGGCCCTCCGGCCTGCGGGTATTATCAAAGAAAGACATGCTACCTCACTTCCTCTCCAGAACAATGATCTTGTTGGAAATATTGCGGATGGCCGGTATTTTGCCCAGCAGCTTATAAACGGGCACAAACTCCGCCATGCCCTCCGTCAGGCTGTGCTCCTCCCGCAGACGGAAATCCGGCAGCAGGGCGGCCAGCGCCGCGCCGTTCTTTACGCCCCAGGTAAATTTTGCGTGGCTGCCCTCGATCGACTTTTCCCGGAAGCGTTTGACGACCATGGGATTCATCGTCTCGGCCAGCACCGTCGCGCTGCGGAAGCGCCCGGCGATCACGGAAAATATGCGCTGCACGTCTGTCTCCGTCAGATACATCGTCAGGCCCTCGATGATGACCAGTGCCGGGGTATCCTGCTCAGCGATGCACCCGCCCCAGTCGTCCATGGCGGACATGGCGATCTGCGAGATCGCACCATTTTCCGGCAAAAGCCTCTGCCGGACGGCAATGGTCTCCGGCAGGTCAAGGTTATACCAGCGGCCATAGCCCTCCATCCGGTAGCACCGCGTGTCCAGCCCGCAGGCGACGTTGACGACCGTACCGCCCGGATGCTCCTGCAGCCACGCGCCGGTCAGCCGGTCCAGCACGATGGTGCGGGCAATGACGCCGCTGTGCATGGCTTTGTCCCGGTCCGCCAGGGAGAAATCATATTGCAGGCCGCCGATGGTCTCCTCGGCCTTGCGGTCGCGGATCGCACCGCGCCCGCTGCTCTCCTTGGCGCGGGCATAGACCGTCTGCAACATCGTCTCCGGCACGCCGGAGAGCGTGATCGTTTCCTTTGTTTGCATGGGCGTTCCCCTTTCTATGCTGTGGAAGTAAGTTAGTATCGCCTAACCTCCCCTGCTTCAAAAAGCCGCCTCACAGCAGCCTCTTTTTCTTATTGTACCACCGGGAACCGGACTTTTCAACCACAGAATACGGGTTTTCTTCCCGAAAATGCAGCAAAACCCGCCGTGCGCATGCACGGCGGGCCCGGGAAAAGGCTTTGTTCTCTAGTTTGCCCGCTCGTTCAGATACTGCAGGAGCTGCTCGTCCGTCATGCCCGGCAGAACGGTCATGCGGCCGAGATCGATCAGCGTCTGCGGCAGGCCGACCACAACGGTATTCACACGGCTTTCGTCCGTCGTCAGGGTAACCTTATAGCCGCATTCGCGCAGCACGACATCGGTCAGCGTGGTATGCGCACCCTCGGGGAAAGCAAGCACATCGGGCCTGGGAATTCCGAACGCCGTAAACGTTTCCGCTTCACGCGCCGCGTCGGCTCGCACGGCGTCGATATACTCCGTCTCGGATTCGCCGGGCAGCGGCAGCATATTCTCCCGCGCGGGCTTGACGGTCTCATAGGGCGGCCACTGGTGCATGTCGTAGGTATGAGAGCCGATGGAAATGAGGCCGGAGTCCAGCATTTCCGTGATCTCGTCCTGCCCGAAGTGGGGCGTCAGGCTGTAATTCGTATCCTTGTAATAGCGGTCATGCCCGATCGAGCAGCCAACGGCAAAGATCGACGCATGGAAGCCAAGCTCCCGCAGAACGGGATAGGCATAGACTGCGTTGCTGGTATAGCCGTCGTCAAACGTGATCATGACCGGCTTTTCCGGAAGCGGCGTTCCCTGCTCCACAAACGCGATCAGCTCATCAAATGAGATCGGCGTATAGCCCTGCTCCTTCAGAAGGTGCATCTGCCGCTCAAACGTCTCGGGGTGCAAGGTGGTCTCGCTTTCCGGCTGATCCGGGTCGAGGTGATGATACAGCAGGATCGGGACGGTCGCGCTGCCGTTTTGAAGATAAGCACTTTCCTCGGCGGCCGTCTTCAGCTGTGCTGCGTCCGTTGACTCTCCCTGCCGGCAATAGGCCCCGAAGGCATCGGGCAGACCGACGCTCTCATCCCCGGCGATCCGCGCCACCACGAGATCGGCAGCGGCATTCCGGGTGTGCGTCACGTCATAGAAGAACCGTTCGTCATAGGTCAGCGGTGTGATCGAGAAATTCCAATAGTCCGTCACGTCCGAGAGCGCCTGATAGAATGCATTCAGGGCGGCATTGTCGTACTGCTCGATCTGCTCCCGGCAGAACGGGGTGAGAATGACGGTCAGCTCCGTTCCTGCTTCTTCACACATTTCACGGATCGCGGCGACATTCCCGGCACAGCGCTCGATGTCGGGGAGCGTTGTATCGGCCGTCTCTGAAAGGTAGTCCTCACCGTGGAGCGTAAGATAGTCCTGCAGGCTGCCGATGGATTCCACGTCGCGCAGCCGCTTGTCATAGGTCCCGCTTTCCGGCAGAAAGACGTCAAAGGTCTGCGGCATTTCCGTGTCCTTCCGGAGGGAGGACAGCTTTTCCATCGCAAAGGAAGGGCTTGCAAACAGGAAGCGGAGCTTGTAGGCCGCTTCGTTTTCCCCGCTCACCCGGTAATCGGGCACGGCGGTCAGGCCCTCCGTTTTACTGTGCAGAGCATAGGCATCGCTCAGCCCGAGCACAAGGACGATTCGCTTGACCTCGCCCTGCTCCAGCAGATAGCGGACCAGCTCGCGGTCATAGTCAGTGTCCGCTCCGTAGTGGAACATGTTATAGAAGCTGCCGCCGTAATACCGCTCCAACGTTTCCGGCAGATAGGATGCGGCAGAGGACGATCCGACTACAAACGAATCGTATTCGGCGGGCCGCTCGGAAATATAGCGCACCTTGCTGCCGCGCGGATTGAGCGTCTGCGCATAGGAATCCCACTGCAGCGGAGAGGCCTCAAAAACGCCGAAGGGATCGATGAGCCAATTGCCCAGGACGCAGACGACGCCGACCAGCAGCAGCGCGCAGACGACAGTCAGAAGCCATTTTTTACCACGCAAGCAGGATCACCTCAGACATTTTCATAGACATAAGCAATGGGCGTATAGCCGGCGTTTCCATAGACAAACAGCACGACCGTCAACAGCGCCGCAAACAGGATCAGGAACTGCACGAGCCACTTTCGCTCGCAGAGCCAGCGGGCAACGTCGGTCCCCCGCTCGGCGGCGAAACTGACGGCAAAGACCACGCCGAGCATGGGGACGACCTTCCAGAGCACGGACAGCGAGAAGCCCAGCTCCGTAAACAGGGCAGCATGGACGCGGGTCACACCGAAGTGCAGCACCGTCTGCTTCAGCATCCCGAGCGCAGAACGCAGCGAAGACGCGTTTGAGAAGTACCTGCCGATGATGACCAGCAGATTCGTGCGGACGACGCCCCAGACCAGCGCTCCTTTTTTCGGATCCTCCGGAGAAAGCCGGAGATGCTTCCGGATCGGCGCACGGAACATGGCGAGGGACATCCAGAAACCATTCCACAGGCCATAGGCAATGTTGGCCATGCCGGGCCCCTGCCAGACGCCGACTGCGAGAAACACGAGGAACGTGCACAGACTCGGCACGATACACTTTGCGGCATCCAGCGGCATATGGCGGCGGCAGAACTGCGCGAGCCTGCCGAACGGCTTGGAAAGCGCCAGCGGATAGAACAGGTAGTCCTTCATCCACTCGCCCAGTGAGATATGCCAGCGCCGCCAGAAATCGGACAGGCTGACAGAAAAATAGGGGCGGCAGAAATTCTCCTGCATGGAGATGCCAAACAGGCGGGAGATGCCCATCATCAGGTCGATGCCGCCGGAAAAGTCGCAGTAAAGCTGGATGCAGTAGAGTGCCGCACCCAGAAAGCAGATGATGCCGGGGCAGGCCGCGTAACCGCCGTAGATCTTCGCCACGATCGGTGCAAGCGTATCTGCAATCATCGCCTTTTTCAGCACGCCGTAGAGCATGCGCAGGAACCCATGCTGGATATTATCCCACGAAAAATCATTGCCCTCCGTGAGCTGCGGCTGCAGATCGGCAAAGCGGTTGATCGGCCCCTGCACCAGCTGCGGGAAATAGCAGACAAACAGCGCATAGCGCAGGAAGCTCCGCTCTGCCCGATGTTTGCCGCGGCTGATATCGATCAGATAAGCGGAGGTTTGGAAAATGTAGAAGGATATGCCGAGCGGCAGAAGAAAATGCGGCAGTGTCAGCTCCGTGCCGAGCACGGAATTAACGGCTGCGGCCAGAAAGCCGCCGTACTTCAAAAGCGCCAGCGACGCAAAGTTCAGCACGAGCGACAGCGCCAGAACGCGGCGCTTTTTCCGATCATTTGCACGCTTCTGGCGCTTACGCTCCTCCTTGGTCTCGGCAGCGGGCCGGAAGGCCGCAAGCCGGTCCAGCCACAGGCCGAAAAGATAGGTAAGCAGGATCGTCGCGGCAAGATAGCCCGCCATCCGAACACCGTAGGTCAGATAAAACAGGATGCTCGCCGCCAGAAGGACATATTGCCGCAGCCGCTTCGGGAACAGATAGTACAGCACGACCGCCGCGAGCGCAAAGAGCAAAAAGCTCAGACCCGTGATCGGCATGGCTTACTCCTCGTCCTTCAGCCTCTGCACCAGAGCATAGATCGCCTCGGCGGAGTTGAAATTCTCGGGGATCAGATCCTCCACGGAGATCTCAATATCGTAGTGACACATCAGCTCATCGACCAGCATCACGATATCCAACGACTCCAAAAGGCCGTCGTCAATGAGCCGCTTTTCGTTGTGAAAATCAACATTCAGATGAAGTCCGTCCAACACTTGATAAAGCTCGTTCATGGTATCAGTCCTCTTTCGACAAAATCAGCAGCGCCCGCCGGTCGATTTTCCCCGTGCGATTCTGGGGAAAGCGCTCCAACCGGCGGCATACGCTCGGAAGCATATATTTCGGGAGCCTGTCCCGCAGTCTGGCAAGCAGGGCCTTTTCCTCTGCCTCGCCCGTATAAAACAGCGTCAGCCGCTCGTCGACGAAAACGCAGGCGGATGCCTCCACGCCCTCGGCGGCGTTGGCGCACAGCTCGATCTCGGACATCTCGATACGATGTCCCATAAATTTGATCTGAGTATCCTTTCTGCCCGCAAAGAGCAGGGACCCGTTTTTCCACACGCCGAGGTCGCCCGTGCGGTACATCGGCTCACGGAACCGGGAATTCAGCGGATTCTGCACAAAGACTTGGGCAGAGAGCTGCGGACGATTGTAGTAGCCCAGCGACAGGCAGCTTCCCGTCACGCAGATCTCACCGGTCCGCCCTTCCTCCCGGACAGGCTCGCCGCCGTCGAGCAGGAACACATCACAGTTGGCAAACGGCCTGCCGATCGGGACCTCCTGCAGCACCTCGTCCGCGCTCTGCACAATATGGTAAGTACAGTTGCAGGTGATCTCCGTCGGGCCATAGAGGTTCACGAACCGCGCCTGCGGGACGGCCTGCATCCAGTATTGCAGCGTCTTCGGCGGCATAACCTCGCCCGAGAACATGATATTTTTCAGATGCAGCGGGCGCAGCGTCTGGAAGGCATGAAGGCGGGCAAGGATCTTCAGGGCGGGCACCGCCCAGATGATCGTGTCTACGCTGCGTTCGTTGAGCCGCTCGAGAAGCAGCTTTGGGAAGGAAAACAGCTTCTTCTCCAGGATCTCAAGCCGCCCGCCGACACGAAGCGAGAGGAAGATATCCTTGACAGAGACATCAAAGTCAAACGGTGCCTGATTGCCCCAGACAGCGCCGTCGGCAAAGTCGAAGGCACGCATGAACTGCTCCACCATGTCGATCACCGAGCGGTGGCAGATGGAAACGCCCTTCGGCTCGCCCGTGGAACCGGAGGTGAAAATAACATATAAAAGATCGGTATCCTTACGCTGCTTCCACGGCGGAGCAGCGGAGCCGGCGCAGGATTCCGTACGCAGCTCCTGCTGGGAAATGACCGGGATATCCTGCGTCAGCTCTGCATCGATGCCGACCCCGGCAGTCATGACGGCCGCAGGCTTCAGCGTCTCCAGCATGCTCCGGAGCCTGACGGCCGGGAGCGCCGGATCGATGGGAACATAGAAATTCCCGCTGTATACAACGGAGAAAAATGCCAGAAGGTCCGTCACGTCATGGCGAAGCAGCACGCAGACAGGTGCGTTGACGGTCGAAAGCCGCTCAGAGAGAGCCGCTCCCATATCGCATACTGCCGTCCACGCCTCGCGGTAGGTCAAGGCAGACGCGGCATCTGCCCAGCAGACCCGGTCGGGGACACGCGCTGCGGAAGCCTCCAGATAGGAAAGGACATTGATCTTCAAAAAAGTCACCCTGCTTTTGGACAAAGATAAAAAGAGTATAGCATAGTTCGACCGTTTTTTCAACCGGCGCGGCAATTGGGTCCGTGCATTTCCGGTCCGGAGCGCCTGAAGACGGGGAAACGCGGTCAGAGATACCGCCCCGTGATGCTGGCCTGATTTTCCCGGATCTCCTGCGGTGTGCCGCTGGCGACGATCCTACCGCCCGCGTCTCCGCCGCCGGGGCCCATATCGATGACATAGTCGGCGTTTCGGATCACGTCAAGGTCATGCTCGATGACGATGACGGTCGCGCCGTTGTCCAGCAGCGCCTGAAAAACACCGAGCAGCACGCGAACATCCAGCGGATGCAGGCCGATGGACGGCTCATCGAACACAAAGACGGAGTCCGTCTGCGTCCTGCCGATCTCGCTGGCGAGCTTGAGCCGCTGTGCCTCGCCGCCGGACAGGCTCGGCGTTTCCTCGCCCAGCGTCAGGTAGCCGAGGCCCAGCTGCCGGAGAACGGCCAGTCGCTGGCTGACGGTCTTCCGGTCCCGGCAGAATTCCAGCGCGGAATTCACGTCCATATCCATCAGCTCCGGAAGCGAAGCGCTCTCCCCCGCGCCGTTCCTCAGGCGGACTGCTTCGGCCGCTCTGGCATAGCGTGAGCCATGGCAGTCCGGACAGGGAATGTCCACATCCGGCAGGAACTGCACGTCCAGACTGACGATACCGGTGCCGTCGCAGCCAGGGCAACGCAGGGAGCCGGTATTGTAGGAGAAATCGCCTGCCTTATAGCCGCGCGCCTTCGCGTCCGGAGATTTGGCATAGAGCTTGCGCAGCTCGTCATGCGCGCCCGCATAGGTCGCGACCGTCGAGCGGACGTTGATGCCGATCGGCGTCGCGTCGATGAGCTTGACATGCGCGATGCCATCGGCCGAAACGGCGCGGATGTGCGCAGGCAGTGCACTGCCAGCGATGGTTGCCTCCAGCGCGGGGATCAGGCTCTCGAGCACCATGGTCGTCTTGCCGGAGCCGGACACGCCGGTCACGACGGTAAGGCGCCCCTTGGGGATATCCACCTCCAGCGGCTTGACGGTATGGATGGAATCGGTGGAAAGATGGATCGTCCCGTTTGCAAAAAGCGTCTCTTTTTCAGTACAGCAGCGCAGCTTTGTCTCTGCCGTTCCGGCAAGAAAAGGTCCGATCTGAGAGGCGGAGTTGGCCTCGATCGCAGGGATGGTCCCCTGTGCGATGACATAGCCGCCCTTTGCGCCCGCCTCCGGGCCCATTTCGACGATCCAGTCGGCTTCTTTCAGGATCTGCGTGTCGTGGTCGACCAGAATGACGGAGTTGCCGTCGGCGACCAGATCGTGCATCACACCGGTCAGGCCCACGATATTCGACGGGTGCAGGCCGATGGACGGCTCGTCAAGCACATAGAGGACGCCGGTCGTGCGGTTGCGCACTGCGCGGGCCAGCTGCATCCGCTGGCGCTCACCGGTCGAGAGCGTCGACGCCGAGCGGTCCAGCGTCAGATAGCCCAGTCCGAGGTCCATCAGGCGCTTGGCCGTGCTTTGGAATGCTTCGCAAATACTCTCAGCCATTGGGCGCATCTCCTCCGGCAGGCCGGAAGGCACACTCTTTACCCACTCGACGAGCTGTGTCAGCGACATGGTACAGGCCTCATCCAGAGAAATACCCCGCAGCCTCGGCGCGCGGGCCGCGCTCGACAGGCGCGTGCCGTGACAATCCGGGCAGACATCCTCTTTCAAAAACTTTTCCACTCGCTTCATGCCCTTTTCGTCCTTGACCTTGGAAAGAGCATTTTCTACGGTGTAAACGGCGTTGAAGTAGGTAAAATCCAGATCCCCGGCCTGCCCTGTATTCTTATTGTGATAGAAAATGTGCTTTTTCTCCGCCGGGCCGTGGAACACGATGTCCTTCTCCCGCTCCGTCAGTTCGCGGAACGGCACATCCGTGCGCACGCCCATCTCGCGGCAGATATCCGTCATCAGGGACCACATCAGGCTGTTCCACGGGGCAACCGCACCCTCGTCGATGGTCAGGGACTCGTCCGGCACAAGCGTCGCCATATCAACGGTGTGCACCATGCCCGTGCCGCCGCACTTCTGGCACGCGCCCTGCGAGTTGAATGCCAGCTCCTCGGCAGACGGAGCATAAAAATGCACGCCGCACGCCGGGCAGACGAGCTCCTTCCCGGCCGCGACGAGCAGCGAAGGGGCCAGATAATGGCCATTCGGGCAGCGGTGGCTGGCAAGGCGGGAATACATCAGGCGCAGACTGTTCAGAAGCTCCGTTCCCGTGCCGAACGTGCTGCGGATGCCCGGCACGCCGGGGCGCTGGTGCAGGGCCAGTGCGGCAGGTACATACAGCACCTCGTCCACGCTGGCCCGCGATGCCTGCGTCATGCGGCGGCGGGTATAGGTGGACAGGGCCTCGAGATAGCGGCGCGAGCCTTCGGCATACAGCACGCCCAGCGCCAGCGAAGACTTGCCGGACCCGGACACGCCTGCGATCCCGACGATTTTTCCAAGTGGAATATCGACGTCAATATTTTTCAGGTTGTGGACCTTTGCTCCACGGATCAGCATCTTATCGATCATGTTTTTTCACTCCGGTTTCTTCTCATATACAGCAGCGGGAATCGCTCGCCCGCTTCATCCATTCCGTCCGCGTTCAGGTGGAAAGGTCCGTGTGCTCATAAAAGCCGACCGTCTGCGCGTTGACCGTCAGCTCCCGGACGCCGTAATGCCGCAGGCACATTCCAGCATCTGCCTGCCAAGACCCACGCCGCGTTCATCTGCCGCAAGGAACAGCATCTCTAGCCGCTGGCAGTCAGCCGGGCGATCTTCCCGCAACTGCATTTTTCCGTCTCCCTGTATCTTCGTTTTTTTCATGAAGTGATATTATATCGCGAAAGTACCTGGATTGGAAGGGGGCAGGTAAAAAAACCGGCGATCTTCCCGCCGGGCCGAATTTATCGGTCAATACAATAAATACCGAAAGATTTCATCTTCGCCTACAAAGCGGAACCCCCCTTCTTCAGCACATGCTGGCTTCTGGTATTTTCCCGGATGGCATCCGCAAGGACCGTGGTCATGCCCAGCTCGTCAAAGACAAACCGAAGCGCCAGACGCTCTGCCTGCGTTCCGTAGTCCTTGCCTTTTCCGGCTCAAGCTCCAGCTCCTCCATACACATTACGATGTCCTCCCGCATCGTGTATTCGTAGGTATGATTGAGGATTTCGGACGGTT
>ERZ507065.682-NODE-682-length-20242-cov-7.668301_pt1 | contig 20242 bp, 18 predicted proteins | sample MGYA00513785_ERZ507065 | MGnify/ENA metagenome assembly ERZ507065
CGCAGCTCATACTCAATCTGCTGGTCGTTCGTGGGTGCGTGGCTACGGCGGGACGCCATAGCCTCCTATGTTTGTCACGGCAGCTTGTGGCTTTCATCCAATAATTCGCTTCGATAAAAATTCGTTGTTTCGCCGTCTAAGGCAATATGTACTTCGCTTTGTTAATTCGTCTTACCTCTAAACTGCAATTTTTAATCTTCCTCAAACAAAAAAACGAATAAATCATTTGTAGGGGCGGCTAAATTTAGTTAAATTTGTAGATATGACCCATACTTACAACACTCTCGTAGTCGTGGACGACAATGCTACCATCCTTACGGCCCTTAAGATTTGCCTTGCTGCGGAGTTTGAGCGCATTGTCACGCTGACATCGCCAGACACGCTTGTCGCCACTCTTGCCAAAGAGGAGGCGGTGGACGCGGTGTTGCTGGACATGAATTTCTCGCTTGGCGTCAATACGGGGCAGGACGGACTGTTCTGGCTGCGGACCATCAAGAAGCTCCATCCCAATACGCCCGTCATCCTGATTACGGCTTACGCCGATGTGCAACTGGCGGTGAAGGGACTGAAGTATGGGGCTGCCGACTTCGTTACGAAGCCGTGGGACAACGACCGCCTCATTGCCGCGCTGCACGAAGCCATCGACAAGAGCCGGGAGGTCATTCCGCTCGAGCAGATGGAGCAGGAACATGTGCAGAGAGCTGTGGATCAATGCCACGGCAATATGAGCCGGACTGCTGAAATGCTCGGAATAACAAGGCAGACGCTCTATAAGAAGCTGAAGAAATAAACAATAGAGATATATGACCCCATATTATATCATAGCAGCTCTCGCAGCCGTCATCGTCATAATGATTCTTTGGCAATGGCGCCACCAACGGCTGCTCTCGCTGCGTGCCCAGCTGATGCGTGAGGCGCTGCGCAACCATGACTTCTCCTTCCGCCTTCCCACGGACGGACTGCTTGCCGGAGAGCGCGACCTGCAGTCGGCGCTTAACGACACGGGCTTGGAGGTGAGCCGGCTGCTGGCGAAGAACGAGGTGGAGTCGTGGCAGAAGCTCACGCGCATTCTGACGCACGAGATTATGAACGCCACTACGCCCATCTCATGCATCAGCCAGGCTTACATGAGCAGCCCTGCCGTCAAGGGCACACCGCTGGAGGAGGGCATCAGAGCCATACACGACACCTGCGCTTCGCTGAATGTCTTTGTGGACAGCTATCGCAAGATAACGCAGCTTCAGAAGGCTGTCATTACCGACGTAAGCCTCAAGCCGTTCTTCGGCGGCATGAGCGCCATGTACGCCAATATAAGGTTTAGCTGCGACATTGAGGACGACGTCACTATTCGTGCCGACGAGAACATGCTGCGGCAGGTGATGGCAAATCTGACGAAGAACGCTGTGGAGGCAGGAGCGCACCGCATGGACATACGCCTCAGACAGCAGGATGACCATACTGACATACTCGTCAGCAACGACGGCTGTCCGATGAAGCCGGAGGTGGCACGCGAGGTGTTCGTGCCGTTCTTCACGACGAAGAAGAGCGGGTCGGGCATAGGGCTGCCGCTGTCGCGCCAGATGATGATGGCGCAGGACGGCGACCTCTCGCTCGCCGAACGCCCCGTGCCGTCATACAGCACCACCTTCATACTCACACTACAAACTTATACCAAATAAATAGATACATTCTTTAATATATATGTCTCACGAAACAATGATGCGCCTCAGAGACTTCTCTTGCGGACTGTTCTTCATGCTGCAGGTGTCTGGCACCATCGTAATGTACATAAAAGGCAGAAAGCACAAGCTACAGCGCTCTGCCTTCTACTTCATGTTTTATCTGCTTCTGATAAGCGTATTCGAGTTTTACGTCTTCTTCATTGACAATATCCTCGGCAGCCAGGAGCGACCCGTCACCGACATGCTGCAGACCACAGCCGTGCCGTTGGCGCTGTTTCTGCTTTATCGTCTCACCCATCCTTACAACATGCGCTTCGTGGCAGCAGCCTGCAATGTGGCGCCATACGTCCTTGCCATATCCTCATACATCGTACAGCCTGACAGAAACGTGTATGAAGCCATTCTGTGGGTGGCGCTTGCACACTCCATATTCATCATCCTCTACGGAGCCTATGCCGTGAAGCGATTCAACAGCATCATCATCCAGTCGTTCTCTTCAGACGATCGGCTCTCGCTCCGCTGGATGTGGTACATTCTGGCACTCTTTCTGGCGCTCGCTGCGACGTGGTTCGTAGCCACAAAGACAAAGTCGCCGCTCGGTGCTGCAGCGTATAACACCATCTGCTCCAGCATCTTTGCGTCGCTCTGCTACTTCATCTACCGTCAGGAGGACATGCTCGAGATTCTTGACGCATCGAATAAGGAGAAGGCAAAGGCTGACGTTACTGACACGCCCCCGTTGACGTTGAAGGCGATGGACAATGCAGGTCCGGACTACCACTTTGCGCAGCATCTGGAGAAGGTGTTCGTGGAGGACGAGATATTCCTCAATCCCACACTCAACATCAACGACCTCGCACAGGCGCTCCACACCAACCGCACATACATATCCAACTATCTGAACCAACAGCTCGACACCTCCTTCTATGAGTATGTGAACGGATGGCGAGTGGACAAGGCGAAGCAGCTTCTCGCCAATACTGAACTGACGCTCGAAGAGATAACGATGCAGTCAGGATTTAACTCGCTGAGCAGCTTCCGCCGCTACTTTGTCTCGGCTACGGGACTGACACCTTCTGCCTACAGACGCCGTAATAAATAACATATATACATATATACACATGAACGTAAAGATAGACCCTTCATGGAAGGAGCACATCGGAGCGGAGTTCGGCAAGCCTTACTTCGAGCAACTCACCTCCTTCGTGCGCCACGAATACGCCACACAGACATGCTATCCTCCGGGAAGCCTCATATTCAATGCCTATAACCTTTGTCCGTTCGATAAGGTGAAGGTGGTGATAATAGGGCAGGACCCTTATCATGAGCCGGGACAGGCTCACGGACTGAGCTTCTCCGTGGCAGACGGAGTGGCGCTGCCGCCGTCGTTGCAGAACATCTTCAAGGAGATACAGGCTGACCTCGGCAAGCCCATTCCCGCCTCAGGCGACCTTACGCGATGGGCTAAGCAGGGCGTGCTGCTGCTCAACGCCACGCTGACCGTGCGTGCACATCAGGCGGCAAGTCATCAGCGACACGGCTGGGAGGCTTTCACCGACGCCACCATACACGCCCTCTCCGAAGGACGTGAGCATCTGGTGTTCATACTCTGGGGAGGCTACGCACGCTCCAAGGCGTCGCTCATCGATGTGAAGAAACACCTCATCCTACAGTCGGTTCATCCCTCTCCGCTCTCCGCCAACCGCGGAGGATGGTTCGGCAATCACCACTTCTCGCAATGCAACGCATACCTGCAGCAATGGGGAGAAGCACCGATAGAATGGTAGTAAGAAGAAGTAAAAAAAACAAGAATGACATTATGATATTAGAAATCTCCAATATACTGGTTTCCTCGGACATAATAACCGAGAATTTCTGCTGCGACCTCGACAAATGTAAGGGCATCTGCTGCGTGGAAGGCGACGCAGGAGCGCCCGTCACACTGGACGAGATAGGCGGCATAGAGGCGGTGCTCGACACCGTTTGGGACGATATGTCGGCTTCGGCGCAAGCCGTGGTGGACAAGCAGGGCGTGGCTTACACCGACCGCGACGGCGACCTCGTGACGAGCATCGTGGGCGGCAAGGACTGCGTGTTCACCTGCTATGAGAACGGTTGCTGCCTCTGCGCTCTGGAAAGAGCTTACCGCGCAGGCAAGACGGGCTTCTGCAAGCCCATCTCATGCGCACTCTATCCCATACGTGAGAAGAAGTTTCGTGACGGCATCGTTGCCCTTAACTACAATCAATGGGACGTCTGTCGTGACGCCGTGCGTAAGGGCAACGAGCTGAAACTGCCGGTATATAAATTCCTGGAAGGACCGCTCGTGAGACGATTCGGCCAGGAATGGTATGACGAACTATGCGCCGTCGCCGAGGCGTTCCTTGCTTCTGGGGCGAGGTGATGCGCCGTTGCGATAGTCGGACGGCGACACGCCCATGTGTTCCTTGAAGTACTTGCCAAGGAACGACTGATTGGAGAAGTTGAGCGACTGCGCTATCTCTTTTATGCTTCTCTGCGATGAACGGAGAAGCATGCACAGTTCCATGATGACGTACGAGTCAATCCATTCGTTAGGCGTGCGCTTCGACACCGCCTTGACGGTCTCTGAAAGGTATTTCGGCGAGATGCAGAGCTGCTCCGAATACCATCCCACACGACGTTCCTCACGGAAGTGGCTCTCCACAAGCGTGAGGAATGTCGTGAATATCTCCTCTGCACGCGTGTTGTGTGTGGGCGAATGGGTCTGCACCTTATATATTTCGTCGCACATCTCGTACACCAATGTCAGGAACATCGACTGCACCATCTCACGCAGGAAATGATTGTCCGCAGCGTCTATCTTGCGCTTCATGCGGAAGAAAATGTCGGTTATCTCCTCCGCCTTGTCGTCAGGAAGATGGAAGACGGGATGGTTGCGGGCGAAGAGGAAGAGCGCGGACAGTTCGTGCACGCTCTTTATGGTGTCCTTGAAGAAGTCGTAATCGATGAGTATGCCGATGGCTTGGCAGTCGGGCGAGAGGGTATAGTCATACGTTACGCGGCCCTTGCTGACTATGATGATGTCGCCGGGACCTACGGTATGCGCCACCGAATCGACGAAATAGCTGGCATGGCCCTTCACGCACATGGCGAGGAAGAGGCTCTGCATGCGGCGCGGGTCTTTGCCGATAAGCACGCTTGTGATGTCGTCAAAGAGGAGAATGTCGTCGCCGACGTGGCTGCCTTCATGCTGACGTACGGAGCTGGCAACGGTTATGTCGCGATATTTTATATCATTGTTCATAGGTTTGCGGTTTTAGTGAGTGATTGTCAGTTGAGTCGGATGCGCAACTGATAGAGCGAAGCGCCGAATATCATCAGCGAGAAGAGCATGCAAAGACCGATGCGGAGAGTGTCATGCTGGAAATATTCTGTAAGCGTCATGTCGGCGAATTGTGGCGCTATGCGGTAAAGGATAACCGCAATGGAATTGTTTACCCAATGAAACACCACGCCCGGCACGATGCTGCCTGTGCGGTAATACATCCATCCTATGAGCAGTCCGAGGAAGAAAGCGCCGAAGCCCTGCGCCAGATTGCCGTGAATGACGGCGAAGAGCAAGGCTGTTATGCCTATAGCCAGCCAGCGACGCTGCTTGCCGAAGGCTGAAAGAAGGGTGCGCAGGATGGCTCCGCGAAACACCATCTCCTCCGCCAAGGGGGCGAGAATGCCTATGGCAAGGAAGCCAAGGTCGTGGCCCATCATGCTCTTGAACAGCTCGTTGTAGTTTTCGGGCAGGTCAATATGGAGCAGCTCTGTGGCTAAGGACGTGGGGGCAATGCAGCCTATGGCTATGCAGACCACCCAGAACAGCGTGAACCACTGGCGGCGCTGTACGTATTCGCGTGAGAACGGCGACCACTTGCGCCATGCGAACAGTGCTATGGTGACGGCGCTGGCAATGAGCGATATATATACAAGGGCTGCTCCGCCTATTTTGGCTGTCTGACATGCAAATCCTACGATGCCGCCGATGACAGCCTGAATGAGGACGAACACCACAAGATACAGGGCTGACGATAATAGTTTCTGCTTCATATTATTCTGATTTTTTATTTCCATATTCTTCTTTTATAGAGTTATCCGTATATGTTCTTACATGTTGATGATGGCTTCACGGTCTTTTTCGAGTTGTCGGCGAAGGTCGTCCACGCTGTCAAAGCGTCTTTCTTCGCGCATCCAACGGTCGGTCTCCACGCGTATTGTCTTGCCGTAGATGTCGGCTTCGAAGTCGAGGATGTGCGCTTCGAGGCTTACGTGGTCACGGCAGAAGGTGGGATTGTTGCCTACGTTGAGCAGTGCCTTATGCCACTTGCCGCCTTCGATGCTCACACGGGCAGCGTAAAGACCCATGCGGGGGACGAGCTGGCACGGTTCGGCAGGTTGGATATTGGCAGTGGGGAAGCCTATCTTCCTGCCCTCCTGAAAGCCCTCCACCACGCGTCCTTCGATGGCAAAGGGATGGCCAAGGCAGAGATTGGCGTTGGCAACGTCGCCCTGCTCGGCAATAAGACGTCTCACGAGCGACGACGAGACGCGCATGCCGCTGACGTCCAACGGCGGCGCCTGCACCACCTCCATGCCCATCTCGCGTCCGAACCGGACGTATTCGTCGAAACCTTCCGAACGGTTATGCCCGAAACGATTGTCATATCCCGTCATGAGCAGGCTCACACCGAGACGGTCGTGCAGCACGTTCTGCATGAAAAGGCGTGCCGGAAGGGCAGCCATGGCAGCGTCGAAGTGGAGCGTCTTCACACGGTCAGCGTCCGTAGCGGCAAGCAGACGGAGCTTCTCGTCGAGGGACGTGATGAGGCGCGGCACGTAGTCGGTCTGGACCACTTGCCGTGGATGGCGGTCAAAGGTGATGACCATCGACTTCCTTCCGCTTGCATGCGCCATCTCAGTAAGCTTGCTGATAAGAAACTGATGGCCGCGATGTACGCCGTCGAAGAAGCCGATGGTGGCACAATAGCCATGATCGTCAGATGTAGGGGGTATGTTTGTGGAGATAGTGTTGTTCATACTTGTATGCAAAAGTAATGCTTTTCGTATGAACCGCAAAGGAATAAAGACTTTTTAAGGACTGACGGAGCTTACCAATGGCGGAACAGCTCGATGCCTATGCGTATCGTAGCTTCCTTGAAATCCCACTTATGCTGAGACACGAATGCGCCCACCGATATGGCACGGGTGCGGAATCCGTAGCCCCACTCAATGTAAGGATTGAGGTTGCGCACGGCAAGGGCGTTGAAGTAGATGCGCTCCTTCTCAATGAGTCGGCCGCAGAGAGGCAGGCGTGAGAGCAACATCAACGGCGATTCGTAGGCTATGTTGGCACGAACGTAATACTCCGAAGCGTTATACCAGTTGGAGTTGAGAAGCTCGAAGGAGCACGCCCAGTCGTCATTCCATCCTCCCGGCACGTTGTTCTCGCGGAAGTTGGTATAGTCAAGGAAGTAGCTGTCGGGTCCCTTATGGGTGTAGAATCCGGCTCCGGCACGCATCTGCAGGGAACTGAGAGCGGACAGACGATGATTGTATTGTCCGTCAATCTCCATACGCTCGTAGGCGGTGTTCGATCCCATCAGACCGCGAAAGCTCCGCTCATAGTCGAGAGTGAAGACCGGACCGTTATATCCCGTTGGACGATAGGTCAGCTCCAGAAGCGGAGCCACGGACGTATAGTGTGATGGCTTGTCTGCCTGAGAGAAGCCGTCCGTGAAGATGGCGCGGCGCTTTCGGGTGATTATGCCCGTCTCAAGACCCCATTGTGGAGTGGGGTCGTAGTGGGCGAAGACCTTCAGATAATGGCTTCGGAAGTAAGTAAGATTGAGAGCGTCCCAGTCAATGGAGTCGGCACGCTCCTTCTTTATGGCGTCCACCACCTCCGAACTGGTCATGCGTCGTCCGCTGTCCCATTCGGTTCGGATGTAGGCGTCGTGCTTGCGGTCGAGATAGAAAGTGAAGGGAAGATTGAAGAAGAACTGCTTCTCCTTGAACGCATAGCCAGCCTTGAAGCGCAACTGCAGCGCCTGGTGGTCGTTAAAGTAGTAAGATCCACGAATGTCGAACTTGTATGTGAAGCCTCGGCGCGAGCTGTAGCTGAAGTAGAGCGGATTGAGGATAGGCGCCACACGCACCGATCCCTGTCCTTTCGATCCGAAATCCTGCTTCATCTTGTCCACCAGACCGCGTCCCACAGCCCCCCAGAAGCGGTGTGAGAAAGTCTTCTTCTGCTCCTTGCCGTCGCTGCGCAGCGTGTCGTTGCCCTTGTTTCGGGCAGCATAATACTTGTGATAGAGATATTCCTCATGACTGGTGAGAGGGATGGGGCGTACGCGATTGATGAGCGCCGTGTCGCGACGGTTGACGATGGTGTCACCGATAACCTTCGGCAGTCCGATGGCAAGCGTATATTCAGACGTGATGTCGTTGCCGAGAAAGAGGAAGCGCGAGTTGAGGCTGCACTCCGAAGGCAGCACAGACCACGCGCCCTTCGTGCCCATCGTAACGGCGATGTGGAACCTTATCATGTCGTATTCGCCGTCGAAAGCACCCTCAAGGATGCGTCCCGTGTGAACGTCTACACGCGCCCAGCCCCTCACCATCTGCGTATTGTTGGTACGCGGACGGAAGCTGACAAGCGCCTCGTTCACGGAGAACGGCGTCACCTGATAGCGATAGAAGCGGCGGTTGCGGAAGTGGAACGGCGAAAGCACCCTGCCTTCGATTAGCATCTCCTCGTAAGGACGAGGCGTAAGATACTTGAAGAGCGTGGGCATAGTGTTCATCTGGTGCGGAACAGTAGACCGGTCGAGCAGTCTCTTCGCCTTAATCTCGCCGTTCTTGCCGATGGTGATGCGGTCATAAGTCTCGCCTATATACTCGCGGTCGCCCCCGTTTGCAACGGCAAACATGGTGGGGATGGCAAGCAGAATGGCGTTACGGCGGTTGATGCGGATGTCATACTTGAGGTAGGCACGCGTGTCGACGGAGCGCAGACGTGATGTATCCACAGTGGCAGCATAGCGAAACACACGCGACATGACACGAAATCTGTAACTCCTGCCCGACGCCATGGCGAAAGAGACGGTAAGCAGGAGGAGGAAAGTCAGGACGGTTCGCTTCAAATTCCCCGCCGACACGGTTATCCTCGAAAGATTTGTCATATATAAGGTGTGCGTAATGTTAAGTGTTGACACTATGGTAAGTAAACCGATGGACGACGTGTGCAAAAGTAATGAAAACATTTGTAAACGCAAATTTTAGTGGAATTTATTTGGCGTTTCCCCTAAAAAGTAGTATCTTTGCATCCGCAAACTTATTCCACACAAGGTATAAGTCGGACTTGTAGCTCAGTTGGTTAGAGCAACAGACTCATAATCTGGAGGTCCCTGGTTCAAGCCCAGGCTGGTCCACGCTTCTATTACAGCGACTTACGCTTCGGCGTAGGCCGCTGTTTTTGGTTTCTGCGTAAACAATGCGTAAACAAACTGTTTGAGTTTTTGTGGATGTTTACGCTGTGATATTTTATGAAACTCCCCATCATTCCATAAGATGTTATAAGAAGAGTGGATTTTGTTTGGGTTTTAATGAATAATTCCAAAGAATACTTTTGTAAAATAATCAAAAATATACATGCCAGATGCGGTTATTTCAGCTAAAAGTTCTATATTTGCCATCGAAAGATGGAATTTTACTCAGTCCGTTGAGTAAAATTACTCAGCCGACTGAGTAAAATTATTCATTATGCTGAGTAAAACAACTTGAAAAGCTCCAATTAAATATAATAAGACTATACATATCACATTATCATCTATAAGCAACAGACCATGTACAAAAGAAAGATATATGATACCATCATCAAGAGATTAGGTGAACAAAGAATGTTCATTCAAGTAATCATGGGACCACGACAGATTGGAAAATCTACCGTTATCAAGCAAGTATTGGATGATTTAAGTAAACCGTTTCTTTTCTATTCTGCCGACACCATACCTTCAACATCTTCCACTTGGATTAGCGATTGTTGGAATAATGCACGTCTTCAAATGCGTACACAAGGACTTGAAGAAATGCTCTTGGTTATTGACGAGATACAAAAACTTAAAAACTGGAGTGAATATGTAAAGAAAGAATGGGACGCTGATAGTCTAAATCACATCAACATCAAAGTGGCATTATTAGGCTCATCAAGGGTGTTATTAGAAAAAGGATTGGCAGAATCTCTCATGGGACGATATGAGGAAATCAGAATGAGCCATTGGAGTTATCCAGAAATGAAAGAAGCCTTTGGAATGACTCTTGAACAATACATTTATTTTGGAGGCTACCCAGGAGCTGCCATGCTTATTGGTGACGAAGAACGTTGGAAGAACTATGTTAGCGGAGCCATCATTGATGCTACTATAAACAAGGACATCTTGATGGATTCTCCAATAGGAAAGCCTGCTCTGCTTCGTCAAACTTTCGAATTGAGCGTAGCTTATTCGGGTAAGATACTTTCTCTAACAAAAATGCTGGGAATATTGCAAGATGCTGGCAACACAGTTACATTGGCAGGCTATCTAAATCTTTTGAGCGATAGCGGACTTGTCACAGGACTACAGAAATTCTCTATAGATGTAGCCCGCAAACGTGCCAGCATTCCTAAATACCAAGTGTACAACAATGCCTTATTGAGTTCTCAATTAGGTTTAACATTTCAAGAAGCCGTTTCTGATAGTAAGCAATGGGGACAATTCTTTGAATCCGCCATAGGAGCCTACATATTAAGCGAAGCTTTTACCCATCGTTTTGAAGTCTTTTACTGGCGAGAAGGCAACGACGAGGTTGACTTCATCCTCAAGAAGAATCAGAAATTCATAGCTATAGAAGTAAAAAGTAATGGAGAGGCTTATACCACGGGCTTAGAGCGTTTTCGCAATCTATTCCATCCGTCGGAAATATTTATCGTAGGCGAGAAAGGTGTCTCACCAGAAGTTTTCTTGAACATGGATCTAAGAAAACTATTTGAATAACTTAATGACAAATAATTATGGCAACAAATAAAATACGTGAAGAGGAAGTAAAGAATAAAATTCGCCAAGAATTCTTTCAAGACTATGATGCGACACCTATCTTGGGCGACATAGACTTTGCTGTAACAACCAAAAAATCAAGTGAGGACGAGCTATCCGACCAAGAATATTTCTTATGGGCAGAAGCTAAAGCTGGAAACACGGAAGACATCTATGCATCTTTCGTGCAACTCATCATCACCATAGGAAAAGCTCACACTCATGAATCATACTTGCCACCTCGTTATCTTGGAGCATTCGATGAAGAAAAGATTGCCTTTATCGAATACCATCACATTGTAAGTGTATTCTATCAAAATGACTTCAACTGGAACGTCACCCCTTCCAATCATAGCACTAAGGAGTTCCACATGCTCTATGACTTACTGCATGAGCAACTCAAAAAGGAAATCAGCCTTTTCGACCTACGTAAGGATGAGAAGGAGCTAAGAAAGTTTATTTGCTCTAATTTCAAGCTGGGGAAGCAACGTACCAATGGTATCAACATCACAAAGAACAACTTCATTTTTGTTTTCCAACGTTGGGTGGAAGAAGTAAAGCCTTCTATTGCCGTAAATTGGGACGATGTACCAAAGACCAGCGTTGTCGATTTCTTTTATGCTGACCTTATATCTCGCAATGATTATACATTACGAGAAGAACTTGCTGTAGTACTTCGTGGTGACAAATACCGCATTCTACAAAATATTCTCAAAGGGGCAACTCAATTGTTTAGCGAAGCTACATTCAATGATGGTAAAACTGCATACAATCAGTTTTGGAATAAGTATGTACGTCCACCAAGAAAAGAATATCTTGACTTGATTCTCAAGCGTCGAGACTTGCTTATTCCACAAGATCTCCGTCGTTATCAAGGAGCTTTCTTTACCCCTCCACAGTGGGTGCAGAAGTCACAAGAATACTTAGCCATGGAATTAGGAGAAGATTGGCAAAAAGAATATTATGTGTGGGATTGTTGCGCAGGTACAGGTAACTTGCTCTTCGGACTTACAGAGAAGTATCGTGTCTATGCCTCTACACTTGACAATGCTGATGTACAAGTAATGCATGAGCGTATCAAGGAGAAAAGTCTCGACTTGCTCGATAGCCATGTTTTTCAATTCGATTTTCTTAACGACTCTTTCGACAGACTTCCCCAGTCTTTACAGGAGATTATCAACGACCCTGAAAAGCGTCGTAAACTTGTCGTGTACATAAATCCCCCATACGCCGAGGCTGCTGATAAATCAACCGTTGTTGGAAGAGGAAAGAACAAGACAAATGTTGCAGTAACAAATAAGACATACAATAAATATATAAATAGAATAGGAATTGCTGGACGAGAAGTATTCGCACAGTTCTTCATGAGAATTTATGATGAAATCTCTACATCGGTGCTTGCTCAATTTTCAACTTTGAAAATTGAGCAAGCACCGAACTTCCGTGATTTCCGCCAGGCTTTCCGAGCGAAGCTCGGTCGAAATTTTATAGTTCCAGCCAATAGCTTTGATAATGTTAAGGGGCAATTCCCTATTGGATTCTTCATATGGCATCTTGATGAAGAAGCCATATTTACACAAACAACAACAGATGTTTTTGATGCAAAAGGGAAAAGTCTTGGAAATAAAACACTCATTGCATATGACAGTTTCCATTCTATAAATGATTGGATTATCTCTACACGAAATAGAGATGGGGAGCAGAACATCGGCTTCATGTCTGCTAAAGGTAATGATTTCCAGAATACAAATTACATTTACATAATCAATGACAAGAAACAGCTACCCCATCCACGTGGTACATGGATAACAACAAAGAACATCACAGAAATTTCCATATATATTGCTGTCCGACATGGTGTAGAAGCCACATGGATTAATGACCGTGACCAATTCCTATATCCCAATGACGGGTGGAAGAGTGACATAGTATTCCAAAACGACAGTCTTATCTTCACGCTATTTAGCAACAGCAACAACATCCAAAGCCAGCATGGCACTAACTATTGGATTCCATTCAGCGAAGAAGAGGTAGGCGCACAAGACAACTTCGAGAGTCATTTTATGCACGACTTCATCATGGGCAAAGTGAAAGAGGAAAAGCCTCAGCAAGAAGGAACAATACAAGACCTATTCGCAGAACAAGAGCCTCAAACAACAGATGGCAATTCATTCACTCCAACAGAACCTTTGGAGTTTTCACAAGAAGCACAAGCTGTATTGGATGCCGGAAGAGAGCTATGGCGTTACTATCACAAACAAGCAGGAGCCAACCCTAATGCTTCTTACTATGACATAAAGATGCACTTCCAAGGCACAAAGACCACAAAGAGTGGAAAGGTGCAGATGAACTCCACCAGCGAGGATGCAACCTATAATGCCTTGCTTGCCGACCTCAGACAGTCCATGAAACTACTTGCTGCTCACATAGAGCCTAAAGTGTACGACTATGGCTTCTTGAAGAAATAATCTTGATAAAACGAGAAAGGATGCCTTTAATGTTGGCCTCCTTTCTCGTTTTATTGTAGATTTAACTTTAGTGCTTCTCAAAAGAAATCTTTCTTTGCATCATATTTCCGTCCTTCTTACATACATGACAGTTGGTCGCCTACCGCTTGATGTAATACTTTTGTACAATAATCAAAAATATACATACCAAATGCGGTTATTTCAGATACAAGTCCTATATATGCCATCGAAAGACAGGATTTTACTTAGCCGATTGAGTAAAATTACTCATTATGCTGAGTAAAACAACTTGAAGCATGCTGCATAGCTCTATATTCAATAGGACTTACACCATATTTCCGCTTAAAGACTGTGCAGAAGTGGCTTTGGTAGTCGTAGCCAGAAATAGTACATCTGCTTTGGAACGTGCTGCCAGACCAACTTGATGACAAGCAGAAAGAATATAAGATAAATAATCTCTTGCGCAAACTTAGAAAGGAAGGAAAGATTAGCAACACCACTATAGCTGGCAATAAATCAACTTGGGCGCTTGTAAATGGCTAAAATTTACAAGCGCTTACAAGGTTTTACATGCGGTTTTTACTTGCAATAGAGGATGTACGCATAACGTAAGTGCCTGATTATCTGGATTTATTGTTATACAGTGAGAGCTTGTAAGGAATAGAAAAATCCGTGAGGTTTCCGTGTGCACAACTATCTTAGACAAAGACATCGTATGGTATGGCGCTGTAAATACTCTTGGCTATGCAACAGAAGAGGACAATGTGATAAAAGTGGTAGACAACAAACTTGCCAATGAATTGTTAGAAGTTCTGCTCACTTCCTAATTCCTGCGTAAACCAACTGTTTGAGTTTAGGGGTATGGAATGTCTTTGTGTCTGCCAATGCAAATATTGTGACGTGTGAACCATCGTTAAAAAATATTTTATTACCTTTGCATCGTTTTATAAAGCATTTTGCAATGGCTTCATGGCAAACCGAAGCATATTGAAAGCCGTCGGGATAACAATGAATACACATTAGATATGGATAACGTCAACGATTTTTTCGCCACGCTAAGCTCGTTTCTTTGGGGCTGGCCCATGATTGTACTGCTACTTGGTACGCACGTTTTTCTTACCGTCCGCTTGCGTTTCCCGCAACGTAAGCTGTTCACAGCCATCCGTATTTCCGTCCAGCGCGACAAGTCGCAGAAGGGTGACGTGTCGCAGTTCGGGGCGCTTGCCACAGCCCTTGCCGCCACCATCGGCACTGGAAACATCATTGGTGTTGCCACAGCGGTGGCGTTAGGCGGTCCGGGCGCGGTGTTCTGGTGCTGGCTAACAGGTGTGTTCGGCATTTCGACGAAGTATTCCGAGGCGTTGCTTGCTATAAAATACCGTGTGAAGTCTGAAAGTGGACGCATGCTTGGTGGTCCGATGTATACTCTGGAACGTGGCTTGGGATGGCGTAAGATAGGAATGTTGTTTGCCGTGTTTACAGCCATTGCTGCTTTCGGCATCGGCTGTACGGTGCAGGCCAATGCCATTTCCACGATAATGCACGCCTCGTACGGCATCAGTACTGAGGTGAGTGGCGGTGTTCTGATGCTTCTTTCGGCGGCTGTTATCATCGGTGGCGTACGAAGCGTCTCGAAGGTTTGCAGCATGCTGGTGCCGCTTATGGCATTGCTTTATGTGCTGGGATGTATATTTATATTGTGTGTGAATGCCGGTTATGTGATGCCTGCGCTCAGGCTGATAGTTTGTTCGGCATTCTCGCCGCAAGCCGCAGGTGGCGGTTTTGCAGGTGCCTCAGTCATCATGGCTGCCCGTTATGGCATTGCTCGCGGACTGTTCAGCAACGAGTCTGGACTTGGTTCGGCTCCTATCGTCGCTGCCGCTGCCCGTACCAAGAATCCGGTACGCCAGGCTTTGGTTTCCTCCACTGGCACTTTCTGGGACACGGTGGTGATATGTGCGCTCACCGGACTCGTTATCGTAAGCAGCATCATTGCCTATCCTGACATCGACTATAGCAATGGTGCGGAGCTTACGAAGATGGCTTTCTCGAAGATTCCCGTCATCGGTCCGTTCATATTGAGTTTCGGATTGCTCACTTTCGCCTTCAGCACCATTCTCGGCTGGGGCTATTATGGCGAACGTGCTATGGAATATCTCAAGGGTAAGCGTTGGACACACGCTTACCGCATGCTCTACATCTTTGCCGTTTTCGTCGGCAGCGTCGCCAATCTCACTATTGTGTGGAACATTGCCGACTGCATGAATGCGCTCATGGCCATCCCTAATCTTCTGTCCTTGATAGGTCTGAACGGCGTCATCGTGCACGAAACGCGCAAGTATCTGTGGCGCAACCGGCTCGACCGCGAGATGAACGACTGACCTCAGCCTTCCTGCTCCCTTAATTGTCTTAGTTTTGTGACACAAATTGGTGCATCATTGATGCACTAATTGCATCTAATGTCTGCAAATATACTCGAATTCGTCAAACCGCTCAAATCCCATTTGCTTTAATGCTTGCTTGCTGCGCTCCCTGTCTTCCGGCGTATTGAATTGAGGAATGAGCGGCAGGCGGATGATGATTTTGTCTTTATGCTTGGCGTGGGTGGAGAGCCATACGAGGTTGTCTATGACTTGCTGGTTGCTCTTGCCCGTGTAGGCTTGATAGATGGCGGGGTTCATGTCCTTGATGTCGATGATGAAGGAATGGATGACGGGAGCCACTTCCTCCAAGTGGCGGCGAGGCACGTTCAGACTTGTCTCCATCGTAAACTGCCATCCTTCCGGGCATTGCCCGCAAAACTCCTTGATAAAGGAGCTTCGCAAGAGCGGTTCGCCTCCGCCGAAGCAGATGCCGCCTCCCGTAGCGAGGAAGTAGAGATTGTCCATCTCCACGTCCTTCATCAGGAGTTCTGCGTCCGTTTCCTTCCATACGTCTTCGGCTTCAAGGCATTGCGGATTGAGGCAGTACTTGCAATGTAGAGGACACCCGTGGAACGCCACGAGCGTGGTGACCCCCTCACCGTCTATCGTAAGGCGGTGGCGGTCGATGCAGATAAGTGGAACTGTTGTCATTTTATTCTGTTCGGAAAGATACGGGTACTGTGTATTTTGTCTTCACCGCTTTGCCGTTCTGTTTACCGGGATTCCATTTCGGCATACCTTTCACAATCTTAACAGCCACCTCGTCAAATTCAGGCGTAAGGCTTCTCAATACCTTTACATCACTAATGCTTCCGTCCTCATTGATAACGAAGCCGACCATCACTCTGCCTTGAGCTGCTCCTTCACACATCTCTTTCGGATAATAGGTGTTGTCCTTGATGTATTGCATCAATGCTTTCTCGCCACCCGGAAATGAAGGCATCTCCTCGGCAGCACCGAATATCTTGCTGCTTGTTTCTTCCGGCTGACGGTATGGAGCAATCCCTAACAGTCTGGGGCTTTCCTCTTTTGTTGGCTTCTCCACTCTTGGCTTGGCATTATCCGAAACCGTTCTTTGTATCTTGCCGTTCGAGCAGGCAGTCATGGCAACTATTCCAGCAGCGACGCCTGCCACCTTGATAGCCGTTCCAGCCATCTGTCGGAGTCTCAACTCATACTCCAGGTCTTTCACCTCCTGCTCGCATTTCGGGCAAGTTCCCCTGCATGCGCCCTTAAAGTGACATTCCTCGGGTGAATATTCAATTCCGTTGGCATCCGCTATTTCCTTGCGGATAGCCTTAAGCGTATCGCAGATATTGCGTCCTCTGGTTTTCATATATAGTTGGTTTTAGGTGTATTACATTTATTTGCAAAAATAACATATTATCAGCAAAACTCTTTGTGATTTAGCAAATAATTCTTTGTATCTTTGTGACTGACAACAAAACGTAGTGAGATATGAAGAAACTGATGGCTTTTTTGATGTTCTTGTCGGCAACGACGATGGGGGCTGCGGCGCAGGAAGTGTCGGGGCTGACACAGCCTATAACGCCTTCCTATTCGGACATTCTGATGATGAAGGCGATGGTGTCTTCTGATGTTCTTGCCACGCCAGTCATGCTTTCGCCTATGCCTATGTCGTTCGCTGTAAAGCAGCCGCTTGCCTACGGTTATGATGCGAGCCATACGGAGGCTACGTCGATGGAAGTGTCGAAGAATCTGAGTTTTACTGCCGTAGGAAACTATCGCAGCTACATCGGACTGATGGATGTACAGTCGGTGAGTGGCGGCGTGCAGTACAGTCTTGGCGCTCTGACCGTGCAGGGCATGCTTTCTGCCAACCGCTACCTCTATTACGGTCGCGTCACCTCGCAATACGGCGTGTCTGGACAGATAGCCTACAGCTTCAGCCCGAACCTTTCTCTGACCGTCTTCGGCACTTACTACAACTCCAACCCGTTTATCTGCATGGCAGCATTCCCGTATGTGCCTACCACAAGTTACGGCGGATATATGACCGTTGGCAACCGCCGTTTCTACATGAATCTCGGTGTGGAGCGCCGCTACAATCCGTTCGAGCGCAAGATGGAGACCGTTCCCATCATTTCGCCTGCATTCAAGATTTCCAATAAAGTGACCGTAGAACTCCCCTTGGGCGACTTGATAGAGCATCTTGTTGAGGAGCTGGTGATGAAGAACAACGGACACGGACCGATGGTGCCACGCAGAAGGTAAAGGGATTATAAATTGCAGTTTTCCCTTTACTTGTATATTTCTTCATAATTCGCTATTTTTGCAGACGTTATTATTTTCTCTTGCTTCACAGGCAAGATTTGCCACCTTTGTGGTTTTTATGGATGTCAACCCAATATCAGAATGTTCGGAATAACCCTTAACAAGACACATAGCGAGGAGCGCCTGCTGCGGAAAGTGCAGAAGGGCGACACGTCAGCCGCGGAGTCGCTCTATAGGCTGCACGTGCGCTATCTGTCTGCCCTATGCTCGCGTTATCTGACCAATGACGAGGACATAAAGGACGTGCTGCAGGAGGCGTTCATTAAGATATTCACGCTGATCGGCGACTTTGAATATCGCGGCACGGGATCGTTGAGGGGATGGATGGCGAGGATTACGCTTAACGAAACTCTGAAGTTCCTGCGCACCGACAGCCGACTCAATTTCGTTGAAATGGACGAACGGCTGCTTGACGTGCCTGACTCCGACCTTGATACGGGAGACATTCCGACGGACGTATTGTTCGGTTTTGTGAGGGAACTGCCGGAAGGCTATCGCACGGTGTTCAATCTTTATGTCATAGACGGCAAGAGTCATAAGGAGATAGCCGCGATGCTCGGCATCAAGGAGAACACTTCGGCGTCGCAGCTGTTTAAGGCGAAGGCGATGTTGGCGAGAAAGATAAAACAGTATAGAACCATCAATTCAGTATAATAACAATGAAAACCAATTGGCAAAAAGACATACACGACCGCTTGGGCAGCTACGAGAAGGACGCGCCCGAGGGACTCTGGGAAGGTATCAGCCGGAAACTGCCGAAGCTGAATGATGGTGGTATGCTGACGGACAAGCCTCAACGTACAGCCAAGTTCAGGATGTGGCGCGTGGCTGGTGTGGCTGCAGCAGCAAGCGTGGCGCTCGTCATAGGATATAGCTTCCTCGGCAATGACACGAAGGACAATATAAACATACCGACAAACACAACCAAGCATCCAAATATGCTTGCTTCCAACAAGAAGCCTCTCGGCAATGAGCCTACGGACATCTGCGCTGATCAAGCCACGCATTCTGAGGACAATTTATTGGCAGAGCAGCCTACATTGGCTTCTGCCTCTACGGAGCAGCCTACATTGGCTTCTGCCTCTACGGAGACAGACGTTAAGGAGATTGGCAGCAAGAAGGAGAACAGCAAGGAGGAGAACAAGCAGACGGAGACGAAGCCGGTGAAACGTGAGGACAGCTACGTGCTTCCCCATAATCAGGACAACAATCTCCTGGCTTTCAACGACATGACGGAAAGAAGAGGGGATGAAGACGCGCCGTCGCGATGGAGCGTCAGCACGGGCGCAATGGGCGGTCTGGGCGCATCGGGCACCACTATCGCTTACGGCGACTACCTTGTGCTGTCATGCCCGGGAGTTGCGGACACGAAGGACTCGCCCATGCTGGACATGAACACCATCAACCGCGACATAGAAACAAAGACGGAGTATGATCATCATCTGCCCATACGCATAGGGCTGAGCGTGGCTTACGCTCTGACTGACCGGCTGAGCATCAGCAGCGGACTGACCTATACGCGCCTCTCGTCGGACATCAAGGACGCCTCAAGGGAGAGCAAATACATTGGAGAACAACGCCTGCATTACGTCGGCATCCCCGTGAACGTAAGCTATAAGGTGGCGTCATTCAGATGGTTGGGGCTGTACGGCACGGCGGGAGTGCTGGCGGAGAAATGCGTGTCGGGAACTACGGACGAGGGGTATGTAGAGAACAATACGATGAAATACACCAACACGCAAGACATCAGCAGCAAGCCTCTGCAGATGTCAGTAAACGCCGGAGTAGGCATACAGTTTGACATCATTGACAATGTCGGCATCTACGCCGAGCCTGGCCTCAGCTATTACTTCGACGACGGTTCGGCGCTGCAGACCATATACAAGGAAAAGCCCCTGAACTTTAATCTTAACGTGGGAGTGAGGTTTAAGTTGTCTAAATATTGAATTTGGATTTTTGAATTACAACAGACAAGGCAAACTTAGGAGGCTATGGCGTCTCGCCGTAGCCACGCAGCCTACTATAACAGGTTTTCTCCTCAACATCATACGGGATGCGTCAGTCCCCCTTTGGGGAACTATATGGGGTGGAAGTATCTCACGTACCCACAGCTGCGCTGCTTCGCAGCTTGCAGTGGGTTTCATAATATAGGTCCCGCTCCGCGGAACCCGCAGTTCATTATCAATCTGCTGGTTGTTCGTGGGTGCGTGGCTATGCCATGCAAATATCGTACAAAGAGTAAAAAGCTGTTACAAAATAAAAATTGATTC
>ERZ507065.703-NODE-703-length-19528-cov-9.783649_pt1 | contig 19528 bp, 9 predicted proteins | sample MGYA00513785_ERZ507065 | MGnify/ENA metagenome assembly ERZ507065
CATTCCGATAAAGGAAACCACCAAAGTCTTTGCGGAACTAACAAAACATATAAAGTGTTTATAATCAAAAGATTAAAATTTGTCGATTCTATTTATTTACTCTGCGGGAATTACTTTAAACAAAGTTATGATAACCTTTTTTCTACTTTTGTTCTACCTCAGAATTACTTTATACGATAAAAAAGTCTAATTGCGATAAATCTCATTATGATAATTGTATTGTAATAAGATTATAATCTTTTTGAAAAAAAAATGCATGAAATAATGAAAGAGGAGATCCAAATTGGAATTTAGAAATGGGAGAGAGCAAAAAACGTCTGTTACTTTGGACGAAATACTTAGCTATCTAGGAAAAGCAGACAAAATCTGCCTAGTGGCGATTGACTAATTTCAAGTTATTGCTCAAGATCCGATTCGAGAAAGAACGTTAAAGCCATTTTGAGCATCGATATATAACATTGTACAATGCCCATTTTATATATTTAGGTTCACAATGTCATATGACGGGAGAAATTTTTATAAGTCTTCCGGCTTTTTATCAAAGTACTATGATTTTGGATCAAAAATCTATCAGACTGAAAGAATATACAAAATTTGTTACACACCATTTCCAGAAAAGCGGGAAGTACATTAATAAAAATGTTATATCTGAAATATATCAACTGTTTGACGGCATAATATGCTATATCCGGTCTATGATCGTTTTTTTGAGTTTTGGCTGGGAAGAACATTAAAAAACTGATGGAAGATTCCGTGTGTAATCAGAATTTGACTTCCCGTCAGGAATTACAATCAGTTCATAAGGATTGATGGTGGTTTGTTGTGTTCCTTCCAAATATGTAACTAAATATTTAACATATATGTCTTTACAGGCACATTTATATAGTAATCGAATTTGAGTTAACAGATGTTTATCGATAATTTCCAAAGACCGATTTACTATATAGATTTACCCAAGTATACATTAATTTTGTATACTTGGGTAATAATCTATTGGATAATTAAGGAGAAAGCTTCATCTTTTCCTCATATCTTAAATCTAAATTATTTAGCAGGTAGGTAAAGTATTTCTTTAAATTCACCAAAACCACCAACATTGGGTACATCATGCGACAGCTTCACAGTAATAACTCCGTCTTCCAAAGCACCTTTTCCTGAAACAAAAACTTCTCCATAGGATGCGTGCTTCCATGCCGGCTGAGATTCTACAGTGACCTCATTGGCTTCATTAACTTTGAAGACAATGTTATATCCTTTTTCATATAAGTTCATAGCTTTATACCATGATATCTGGTCTGCTTTTTGAACTTCTACTTCCCAAGTTGTAAAATCTTCCCCTTCCTCTGCCATAGCCGCAGATTTAAATGTTCCAGTTCCTAATGAAGAAAAAGTATAATCCCTATAAACAGTTATGACTTTATCCGAAGTCTGGTCTATCGTAACCATTTCCTCCGGCAAAGATATCTTGACTTTATAATTCTGTCCAGGAGTTATATCTCCAACTGTAACATGAATATTGGTCTTAAATTCCCCTGCTGCGAATGAAACCGAGGAAGGTACGGTAATGGAGGCAGGGAGTTCCTGCTCTTTATCACCGACAACTAATGTTGCTGATAAATTAATTGTAGTAGCTTCCGAAGATTTCGCGCGTAAGACTTCCACATCAAAACCCTCATATCCTGTGGAAGGAAAGGAAACCGATTGTGTACCTGTGGCGAATGTCACCCCCATTGTTGTGCCATTGTATATATCTCCTTCATTGTCGGTGTTGCACGATACAAAAAGAGTTGCAGTGGCAACAAACATGCCGATTATATATTTATTTACTTTCATAATTTACTTGCTTACAGATTAATACTATTTATGATCACCTATCGGATTCTGATCTTTGCTAGGATCCATGTTCGGATTACCATCAAATTCCGTTTGAGAAATAGTTAATACCCATGCATACGACTCAGGATCTTCCGTATCTGTACCAGCAATTAAAGCACTGGATGGCCAGCCCATGTCTGCAGTACGTCTGAACCCTTGTTTCAGACGACGTATATCATAGATACGTCCAAATTCTCCCCAAAGTTCAATACGGCGTTGAATTATAATTTCTTCAAGTAAAGAACCGGTTTCATCCGAGGTGAGCTTACCTAATGCCGTTCCTGTTTTTTTGCAAGTGTAATCCTCATCACGTTCTTGCATTAAACTGTTCAACATCAGTCGTGCGCCTTTGTCATCATTTAAACGACAAGATGCTTCTGCTGCGGTTAAGAACATTTCCTCAATACGCATAAAAATATAGTCACCTGTCCATTTCGCATAATCTTTAAACTTGAATTTTTCTTGTTGGTAACCATTCTTTTCATTATTCTCGTCTTGTGGATTCCACCATTTTTTGCGGACATCATTTGTGCCTAGCTTTGCATAAAGCAGTTTGTTTATCTGTTTTCGAGCACTAGCTCCATATTTCCCTTGATCCGCATCCATGTGTGTAAAGAAACCTGCATACATTCCGGACTGGTCGGCTATGATTTCGGCCGCCCACATCACATTATTGGCAGTAGCATCATTCATTCCACCGGTTACCGCAGTTCCAGTGCCGATACTACACCCACTTTTGCTTATTGCGGCATTCGCGGCATCCAAAGCGGTCTGCCAGTCTTCCATCACTAAAGCGACACGAGCCTTTATACCTGAGGCAACAGCCTCATTGATATGGCTGATATGTTTTCTTTTACCTGAGTTGCCTAGCATGGTAATTGCTTTGTCAAGATCCGAAGTGATTTGTTGATATACTTCTTCAACCGTTGCGCGCCCTTTACCTTCTGTTGCAATATCAGTCGGTTCTGTATAGAGTGGTACACAAGGTTCGCTTTCATGTCCTTTATAAGTGCGAGAAAACATTTGCGCCAGCATAAAATAACTGTAAGCACGTACAGCGTAGGCTTGTCCAAGCACATAATTCTTTTCGGTTTCACTTCCAGACATGGTTTCCTCTTCTGCCAAAATGTAATTGACATTAGAAATCCAAGTGTAATAGCCATTCCACATATCATAAGAACGCCATCCGGTAGAGGTATATCTTGATTTTACATTGTAAACGCAATCATACCAAAACCAGCCGCTACCTTGTCCGTTCATAATGCAATCTTCACCCATAACATCTGCCACCAGATTATAAGCTGTGATACCGAAGCATTGATGAGTGTTAGAGCTGTTTGAAACCCCTGCTGTATACATTGCTCGATATACACCATTCAATGATACTAATGCATTAGTTGCTGTTCCTAATAATTCGTTGCCAGAAACAGAAGATGAAGGACTGGTTTCCAAAGCATCCTCACTGCAAGCTACCACAGACATTGCAGCCATCCCGGCAAATATGTATTTAAATATTTTTTTCATACTTTCCTGTATTCTTTTAAATTGTTAGAAATTAATTTCAAAACCTACTGAATAAGTCTTGTTGGGAGCATAAGAATAGTCTGTTTCGCCCTTGAAGTTATACTGTGGGTCCATACCGTCCAAATGAGAAAATAAAGCGAGATTATCTACCGATCCGAATATGCGGACAGACTCTAGCCCGGCCTTCTTTAGCCATTGTTTGGGAATAGTGTAGCCCAAAGTGATATTTTTGATAGCAAAGTATGAAGCATCAACTAAAAAACGGTCTGAAGCTGTGTAGGAACCTCCAATTTGAATACGAGGTACATCTGTGATGTCACCAGGTTGTTGCCAACGTCTCAAAGCATGTTTGTTCCATGTATTGCCTGCATACATAACCTCCATAGAACCAGCGTATAATGAATCATAAACTTTACCTCCTATAGAATATGTACCCAATATTGACAAATCGAAATTCTTGTAAGAGAAATCGGTATTGATACTACCATATAAATCAGGTATACGGCTGCCGGAATAATATTTGCTGTTCGCAGCTTTTTGATAGTCACTGCTGATATATTCGTTAGTGATGTTGCCATTATCATCCTTATCATATACCCAATAGAGCTGCGCTCCTGTTGCAGGATCCACACCGGCAGATTTAGCCATATAATATGTATTAATAGGCATTCCCTCTTTAATACTGAAAACTCCCTTGATAATTTCAGGAGATTCCCCAGTCAGTTTCAGCACTTTATTGGTTACAGTAGAGCCCATCCAAGTTAAGTTCCATATAAAATCAGTGGTTTTGATAAGGGAACCACCTAAGCTAAATTCAAACCCGGTATTACGCATAGAACCGATATTCGCGTTGTATTCAGAGAATCCACTAGAAGTAGCCTTGGGGTATCCCAGCAACATATCCGTTGTTTTGCGGTTATAATATTCAGCACTGACATTCAAGCGTCCGTCAAACATACTTGCCTCAATACCGACATTTAAATTACCGCTTTTTTCCCATGAAAGTTTTTTGTTTTCCAAAGCACCGATCAGGCCTCCTACTTGATTGGCATTCGGATATTCCAATGGATAGAGTCCTTGCCAAGGATAATAATCTGGTACATATCCTCCTTCAAGACTATCATATCTTAACAGATTATCATTACCTTGTTCACCATAACTGATTTTAGCTGATAAATTAGAAATCCAAATCAAATTCTGCATAAACTTTTCTTGTGAAATTCTCCAGTTGGCACCGACAGACCAAAAAGTACCCCAACGGTTATCTTTTTGGAAGCGTGAAGAACCGTCCGTACGGATAGAGGCTGAAAAATAATATTTTTCATTAAAGTTATAATTGAATCTCCCAAAGAAGGATTCCACACGATAATCTTCCGAATATGAATCCGCATTGTATAGATTTGTACCCGGACGCAATTCAAGAATACCATCTACTAAATTGGTTTTTCCGGCAGACAGAAATTCATATTTGTATGCATAAAATTCATGACCAACCAAAAGATCGATGTTATAAAAGTTAAAAGAACGCCCCCATGTCAGTAACTGGTTAAAAGTATAAGATTGGGTTCTTCTGTTATATTTCATCAACAAACCGCCGGCAGCTGCCTGATTACCATGGTGCATATTCATATATGATTTTTGAGATTTGTTCCGGTAGTCCAGACCAAAGTTCAAAGTCAGCTTAATACCTTTAGCCCATCCGGCATCTTCCGAATCTGAGCCAAATGCCAAAAATGTGCGCAAACCAGCTACATCTGTTTTTATATCAGCCTTGTCATCTACCAAACCGCCTACGGGATTGAAATCACTATACTGTGGGCGTTGTACACTACCGTCACCGTAGTCCAGTTGGCGATTTCCATCGGCATCTAATACATCTTTACCATCTTCTCCCTTTATATACACCGGGTAAATCGGAGCCATAAATTGTGCAGAGTACCACACATTTGAATTAGATGAACCTTCGTAATCACTAAAATTTTGTGTGGAATTGGAAAGTGACACATTCAATCCAGTCTTCATCCATTTATTCACTTCAGTGTTTATGTTTGCACGGGCATTATAACGTTGGAAACCGGTATTAATCAAGATGCCATCTTCATTTAAATATCCCAAAGAGAACATATATTTGGTCTTTTCTGTACCTCCATTAACAGACAACTGGTGTTCATGACGAAATGCATTGTCTCTTTGTATTGCATCCATCCAAGATTCATTCCATGCGGATGTAGCATCACCCTGCACTCTACCTGTTGCAGGATCTATAATTGTTCCCCATGTGTAATTTTTAAATGGATTATATTGTTCTCCACCTAAAACGCCACCTAAATCTGCTGATGCTTGTCTACCGGCAGCTTCCCAGTTATATCCATTGTCAAAGATATATCCGTTGCGTAAACCTTCATACGTTAACTGTACAAATTCTTTTTGGTCAACCATGTCATAGGCTTTCAAGGAACGTGAAGACCAACCTGCCGTAGAACGCCAAGATACCTTAGTCTTGCCTTCTTTTCCTTGTTTGGTAGTAATCATAATTACACCATTTGCACCACGGGCTCCATAAAGGGCTCCGGCTGAAGCATCTTTTAAAACTGTCATGCTTTCAATATCGGCAGGATTGATAGAACTCATATCTCCACTAAAAGGTATTCCGTCAACTACATACAAAGGATCTTGTGAGGCATTGATGGAACCGTAACCGCGAATCACGATCTTGGCAGCTTCGCCAGGTTGACCTGAGCCTGAAGTTGTTAACAGACCTGTAGTCTGTCCTTCCAATCCTTTAGTAACATTACTTATAGGACGTAATTCCAGTTTCTTATTATTAATAACGGATGCTGATCCTGTAAAAGATTCCTTTTTTGCAGTGCCATATGCAACAACCATCACTTCTCCAAGCACTTTAGTATCAGATTTTAAAATGATGCTAACATTCTGTTTGATAGAAACCTCTTGACTAGCCATTCCGATAAAGGAAACTACCAAAGTCTTTGCGGAACTAATTATTTATGTAAATAATTGATAACCAGTATATGTATTACTGAATCTCTTATTCGTTTTCCTTGATTTAAGCCGTTTAAAGAGTATGATAATAATAATTTTCTACCTTTCTTCTACTGAAAAAAGAATTGACTTGCAGCATTCCTGTTCGTTGTTACTCTGTTCATAAAATACCTGAAATACTAAGATTGATATTTTTCAACTTTTTAAATATTTCAAAACTTCCAAAGATTGTTTGCACTTTAGATTACAAAAGAAGATAGTAGGACATGAAGTAAATTAGCAAACTATTATTATCATTTTCTGATATAGAATTTTATATGCGCATATTATATGATATACATATATGAATTTTGCAGAAATTCAATAACCTTGATACTTATTTTCTACCCGGTTAGGCTGAGATGGAAATATTGTCACATTTTATTTCTTTTAGTTTATCGTATTGCAATCACAACAAAAAATTATCATGTTCACAAAACGATAAACTTTATTAAGAAGATAAGGCTATATTCACTTTTGAAAATGATTCTTCTTCATCTTTATAAGAGATAATGTATAGACAATAGAGTTAATTATCTTTTTTGACATTTTTTCAAGTCTCGTATAATTGTACTTCCCATAACTTCTCCATAAATTTGTGTTGTAGCAAGGTTTTTATGCCCTAATAATTTTTGCACGGTTGTTATATTAGCACCTTTATATATCAATAAAGTAGCATTAGTATGCCTTGCAGAATGGAATGAAAAGTGTTTGCTTATTTTTGCCAATTTGCCAATTCGTATCAGCTCTTTATTTACACTTGAGTTATTTTTAATTGAAAAAAATGAGCTCCATTTTCCCTGGTATTTTTGTAATAAAGTTAAAGCCTTGCCTTCAAACAGCAAGTTTAAAGGCAATTTCACTTCTGTACCTGTTTTGACAGAGTCAAAGATTAGCCATAATTTTCCATCCATTTTTACGATATTTTTCTCATTCAAATTCACAAAATCAGAATACCGCAATCCCGTATAGCAGCAAAATAAAAATGCATCAAGAGTATGTTCCAGACAACTATTTCTTCCTGTCAAAGACACTTCTTCCAATCTTTTCATTTCTTCCGGTAATAAAAAAACATGTTTTCCTTCCTTCATTTTAATTTTATATCTTCTGAAGGCATAGTTATTGGGATCAATGTATCCTTTATTAATTGCAGCATTAACAAAAGATTTCAAATGCTTCATATGCTTGGCTACTGTATTTGTTTGATATCCAGATTCATAAAGAAATTTTTCAAAATCCGTAACGAAATTATAGGTTAAGTCTTCAAACTCAATTGTCGGTTTGAACGATTGTAAAAGGGATATTGTTGTTAAATGGTTGCGCTTAGTGCTATCTTTTAGCTGAGAAGACATTATTTCTTTACGCGCAAACCCTAAGAATGAAGCATCTGTATTCGATTTGAACTCTTCTTTTATGAGGCTTAAGGTTATTGTCTTTCCTTGCCTCCACAAACTTAATTCTTTTTTCTCTAATTCAATAATAAATTCATTAAGCATGCCATTCAGCGCATCTTGGTTAGGATGATCTTTGATGATTTTCCTTTTTACATCCCATTGTTCTGGCCGTAAATAAACATGTGTGGAAAAATACACTTTCTTTTTATTCAAGTAGGCTTCAACTTGGACCAAAGCGGTCCCTCTGTCATTTAAACTTTTTTTTCGATTGTAAACGAAACGATAACTGATTTTCCTCATAATTTAATTCTTTAATTGAAATTCTATAATAAGACGCAATAAAGAAAAGTAGAAAAGCATTATCCTACTATTTTGTTCTCATCTTTATATTTATTAGACGATTCGTTAACATTTATAGGTTAATGTATGTTTACCTGATCAGTTATAAATTGAAAGTTTCTCTTTTTAACGACTTAAAAAAAAGAATAAATATGAGGTTTATTTTCGTCTTTTGTGAGTTTTAAATGCCTAAAAGCATAAAAATATAGCAGTTTAGTATGTTTTTTACAATAATTTGTTTGATATTACAATTTTATTCATACCTTTGTCATTTGTTAGAGTGAATGAATTTATATTAATGTAAAGTTAAACTTTAAGAGAGAATTTTATGAAAAGAAAATTAATGCTGTTATTGACCTGCCTTTTTGTAGGTATAGGTTTGGTAACCGCTCAGATCACGAAGGTAACAGGTACTGTTATTTCGGAGGAGGACGGATTACCCGTAGTTGGCGCCTCTATTTTAGTAAAAGGTACTACTGTAGGTACAGTTACTGACATGGATGGTAAATTTACATTATCAAATGTTCCAAGTTCCGCAAAGACTTTGGTAGTTTCCTTTATCGGAATGGCTACACAAGAAGTGCCAGTTAAAGCAAACTTGAATGTTGTGTTAAAGTCTGATACAGAGCAGCTTGAAGAGGTGATGGTGGTGGCTTATGGTACAGCGAAAAAATCTGCATTTACAGGTTCGGCTGCTACTATAAAAAATGAAAAAATAGCGACGAGACAAACTTCAAATGTGACAAATGCTTTGGCGGGTCAAGTAGCCGGAGTACAAACTACGAGTAATAATGGTCAGCCGGGCAAAGATGCTGAAGTGCGTATTCGTGGTATTGGATCTATATCGGCTAGTAACAAGCCTTTGTATGTGGTAGATGGAGTTCCGTATGATGGTGAAATTTCTGCTATCAGTACTTCTGATATAGAATCAATGACAGTGTTGAAAGATGCTGCTTCTAATGCTCTGTATGGTGCACGTGGTGCTAATGGTGTAATCTTGATTACTACCAAGCGTGGTAAGAGTGGGGAAGCCCGTGTTACTTTTGACGCTAAATGGGGTGTGAATAAACGTGGAGTACCTAATTATGAAACAATTACGGATCCGGCTACATTCTATGAATTAAACTATTCTTCTATTTATAATGCCGATTTGAAAGGATATGCGGCAGCCGGAGATTTGGCTAAAGCTAATGCGTACGCTAATCAAGCAATGCTTTCTTCTACATATTTGGGATATCAGGTGTATTCCATTCCTCAAGGACAGCAACTGATCGGTATGGATGGCAAATTGAATCCTAATGCGACATTAGGTTATTCTGATGGTACATATTATTATACTCCGGATAATTGGTCGGATGAAATTTTTGAAAATAACCTGCGTCAAGAGTATAATTTAAGTATCAGCGGTGCGACTGAAAAAATGAATTATTATATGTCGGCCGGCTATTTGGATGATAAGGGAATTGTTCCTAACTCTGGTTTCCAACGTTATTCTGCACGTTTGAAAGCTGACTATCAAGTGAAGCCTTGGCTGAAGATGGGAGGAAATGTATCATTTACTCATTATGATAGCCGTGAACAGGATACTGAGGGTGGTACATCAAATGCAAACATCTTTTATGCATCAAATATTATGGGAGCCATTTATCCTATGTATGTTCGTGATGCACAGGGCAATATTATGGTAGATAATCGAGGTTTCCTTCGTTATGATTATGGAAAGCCAGGACAAGATTCAAATGGTAGCCGTAATACGATTCCTAATGCAAATCCGTTGGCTAGTTATATGCTGGATAAAATGAAATATTCGGGTGATGTGGTTAGTGGAAAATGGTCTGCTGATATTGATATTTGGAATGGAATCAAGGCAAAAGTGAATATAGGTGTTGATGTAAATAATGTGCGTGCTACAGAGATGGTTAACCCCTTCTACGGACAGTATTCTGAAACTAGCGGAGTCGGAGGTTTGATCGGCGTATCTAGTGAGCGTACATTTAGTGTAAATCAGCAGTATTTGTTGACATACAACAAAACATTTAATGATGTTCATAATGTGGATATTTTGGCCGGACATGAAAGTTATGACTATAAATATCAATATTTGTACGGACAACGTGAGAAATTGTATGATCCGAATGTTCCTGAATTAGGCAATGGTATTATGAACCAGAGCAATAATTCATATTCTCGTAATTATGCAACAGAAGGATGGCTGTTCCGTGCACAATATGACTATGATGGACGGTATTTTGTTTCAGCTTCTTTCCGTCGTGATGCTTCTTCTTGTTTTCACCCGGATAATCGTTGGGGTAACTTCTGGTCTGTAGGAGCTGGATGGTTATTAAGCAAAGAGAAATTCTTGGAAAACCAGTCTTGGATTGATATGTTGAAATTTAAAATCAGCTATGGTTTGCAAGGTAATGATAACTTGATGTTCCAAGGTGGTTTGTACCGTAACTACTATCCGTATCAAGACCAGTATACATTGGCAAACAGTAATGGCGATTTTTCAACTTCTCTATATTATAAAGGTAATAAGGAAATTACTTGGGAAACTTCACACAGCTTTAATACTGGATTTGATTTCGCTTTTTGGGGTGGTAAGTTAGGTGGTTCTGTTGAGTACTTCTCACGTAAAACAACCGATATGCTTTATTTCAAACCGGTAGCAGCTTCAATGGGTTATTCCCGTTTTCCTGAGAATGTGGGGTCAATGGTAAACCGTGGGGTTGAATTGGACTTGTATTCCAATATAATTGAAAACAAGAATTTTTCCTGGAATGTAAACTTTAATCTTACACATTTTAAGAATAAAGTCTTGGAATTATCTCCAGAACTGAATGGACAATTGATTGACGGTGCCCGGATTTATCGTGAAGATGAGTCTATGTACCAGCTTTATTTACCTAAATATGTAGGTGTGGATTCTGAAACAGGAGAGAGTCTGTGGGCGCTGGTGACTCCGGATGAGAATGGTAATACAGTTACGAAATCTTATTCTGTCGCTTCTGAAAACAGATTCGCATCAGGTGATATTCTACCTAAAGTTTATGGTGGTTTTGGAACAAGTGTTACAGCCTATGGCTTTGATCTCTCTGTTTCGTTTGCATATCAGCTTGGTGGACGTATTCTGGACTATACTTATCAAGGATTAATGGATGTGGCAGCCACGGGTAGTGCTTTGCATAAAGATATGTTAAAAGCATGGACTCCTGAAAATAAAAATACGGATGTTCCTCGTATGAATATTAATGACCAATATACGAACAGATTAACAGATCGTTTCTTGACTAGTTCGGATTATTTAAGCTTGCAGAATATTACATTGGGTTATACTTTGCCGAAGAGTCTGACACGTAAAATGCAGATTGACGGTGTCCGTGTATTCTTTGTTGCAGATAATGTGGCTTTGCTGACAGCTCGCAAAGGGTTGGACCCACGTCAAGGTTATGTGGCTGCTGACAATGTATATTCACCTATCCGCACAATTTCCGGAGGTATATCTTTAAATTTCTAATTTAGCAACCCATTTTTAAGAATATGAAATTGTCAAATAAATATATAGCATTTGCAAGTGTCGCTTTATTAATGGCATCTTGCGATTTGGATAAATTTCCTGAAGGAGATTACATATCTGAAGAACAGAAAGAAGATATAATCAATGGCAGACCTAATTTGATAACTGCTGAAGTGAACGCTATGGCAGCCAAATTAAATACTTTTGGTACGATTTCAGATGATGCCACTACTTATCATAATGACTATGGTATTCCTGCGGTATCTATGATATTGGAATCAGGAGGGCAGGATTTGGTTGCATTGGTTAATGGATATAACTGGTTTAATACATCTCAGAATTATAGTGACAGAGTATACGATAGTTCAAGCGATGAATTGATTTGGAAAACGTTCTATAATCACTTGAAAGCTGCAAACAATGTATTGAAATTGATAGCGGCAGATACGGAAGATTCTTCTTTGAAGGTTTATCGTGGCCAAGCTTTAGCTGCTCGTGCTTATGACTATCTGAACTTGGTTCAAATTTATCAGTTTACTTATGCAGGTCATGAAAATAGCCTGGCAGTACCTATTGTTACAGAAACAATGACTGATGAAGATATGCAGAATAATCCGCGTGCAACTGTACAGCAGGTGTATGACCAGATTATGAGTGACCTGAATACGGCTGCTGATTTATTGACCGGGTATGATAATGGCTCAAACAAAGATCAGATTGATGAGGCAGTAGTTTATGGATTGCGTGCTCGTGCTAATCTGTTAATGCAAAAATGGGCGGATGCAGCTAAAGATGCAGAACGTGCCATTGCTGGCGGTACACCTCAGACTTTAGCCCAGGTATCTACTCCTACCTTTAATTCAGCATCGGCAAGTTCATGGTTATGGGGAGTGATGATTACGCCTGATAATGATGTTGTCCAGACAGGTATTATCAACTGGCCTTCGCACTTGTGCTCTTTTACCGGGAACGGTTATACTTCAGGAGTGCCTGATGGATATAGAAAGGTGAATTCTGCATTATATGATTTAATACCCGAAACAGATATCCGTAAACAATGGTTCTTGTCTCCGGATAATAAATCTTCATTGATTGATAATGAGCAGATTGAGGGTACTTCCATCGTTGAATATTTTGGTTTGACTCCGTATGTAAATACAAAGTTCGGAGCTTATCAAAGTATATTTGGTAACACAACCAATGCGTCAGACTGGCCTTTGATGCGTGTTGAAGAAATGTATCTGATAAAGGCTGAGGCAGAAGCCATGGGTGGTAATCTGAGTGGCGGAAAGAGTACATTGGAAAATTTTGTACGGACATATCGGGATCCTTCCTTTACAAGTAAAGCTAATTCGGCACAGGATTTTCAGGATGAGGTTTGGTTGCAGCGTCGTATGGAACTTTGGGGAGAAGGTTTCTCACTGTTCGATATCCTACGCTTGAAAAAGCCGGTGGTTCGTAAGAATACGAATTATGACCCGTCTGTACAATATAATTCAGCAGCAGAAGCGCAGATCCTGATCTATCGGATTCCGCAATGTGAAATGGAAACCAATTCCGGAATCAGTGACACTGATAACAATCCGGCTGCTCCACAACCACAACTATAGGGAATAACTGTAATAAAAAAGAGGATGACGTTCAACGTTCATCCTCTTTTTTTGTTATATTTGTCGCGAACTTATTTAGATTGATAGATAAATGAAAGAATTTGTAATTTCTGAAGCACAGGTTGAAACTGCCATCTTAGTTGGTTTGATTACTCAGACACAAGACGAGCGTAAGACCAAGGAGTATTTGGATGAGTTGGAGTTCTTGGCCGAAACGGCCGGAGCAACAGTGGTGAAAAGGTTTACTCAGAAACTGCCTGCTGCCAATTCCGTGACTTATGTCGGTAAAGGAAAGCTGGAAGAAATCAAGGAATATATTCATCAGGAAGAGGAAAATGAGCGTGAAGTCGGAATGGTGATTTTTGATGATGAACTTTCTGCCAAGCAGATACGTAATATAGAAGCTGAACTGAAAGTGAAGATTTTGGACCGTACTTCGCTGATTCTGGATATTTTTGCCATGCGGGCTCAAACTGCAAATGCTAAAACACAAGTGGAACTGGCCCAATATAAGTATATGCTGCCTCGTCTGCAACGTTTGTGGACTCACTTGGAGCGTCAGGGAGGTGGATCCGGTGCTGGTGGAGGTAAAGGCTCTGTGGGATTACGTGGCCCGGGTGAAACTCAGTTGGAAATGGACCGTCGTATCATTTTGAATCGTATGTCATTGTTGAAAGAACGGTTGGTTGAAATTGATAAACAGAAGTCCACTCAACGTAAAAACCGTGGGCGTATGATACGTGTAGCTTTGGTAGGGTATACCAATGTGGGAAAATCTACTTTAATGAATTTGCTTTCAAAAAGCGAGGTCTTTGCTGAAAATAAACTTTTTGCAACATTGGACACCACAGTACGCAAAGTGATTATTGAGAATCTGCCATTTCTGCTTACAGATACCGTAGGATTTATCCGTAAATTACCAACGGATTTGGTTGATTCCTTTAAATCAACCTTGGACGAAGTGCGTGAAGCTGATCTGCTGATTCATGTGGTGGATATTTCTCATCCGGATTTTGAGGAACAAATTTCTGTGGTTGATAAAACGATTGCTGATTTGGGGGCAGGTGGAAAGCCTACCATGATTGTTTTTAACAAGATAGATGCTTATACCTATATAGAGAAAGCAGAGGATGATTTGACTCCTAAAACCAGGGAGAATATTACATTGGAAGAACTGATGAAGACATGGATGGCAAAATTGAATGATAATTGTATCTTCATTTCTGCCAGAGAGAAAATAAATATGGATGAATTGAAGACTATTATATATAATAAGGTGCGCGAGCTACACGTACAGAAGTATCCTTATAACGATTTTCTTTATCAAACCTATGATGAAGAATAAATACATATAGAAGATGAAAACTTATCGTTCACTTACACAAGAAGAAATACAACAATTAAAAGAGAGATCATGCACTGCGGTTGATTGGGATGAAATTGAAGTAGTAGAGAACTTTAAGACGGACTATATTTATCATACCCGTTTTTCCGGAAAGGTCAGATTGGGGGTCTTTGAGGATGAGTTTACGTTGGCAGGTGGCATGCGTAAACATTCCGGATTGTATCATGCGACCTTGCATAATGTAACGGTGGGCGATAATTGTTGTATTGAGAATATAAAGAACTATATAGCCAACTATATCATTGGGGATTATGCATTTATAGAGAATGTAGATATCATTCTGGTAGATGGCCGGAGCAAGTTTGGGAATGGCGTTGAAGTAGCTGTATTGAATGAAACGGGTGGACGTGAAGTGCCTATTCATGATCGTCTGTCAGCGCATCAGGCCTATATTCTGGCATTGTACCGTCATCGTCCTGAATTGATTTGCCGGATGAAAGCCATTATTGACCGGTATGCTGAAGAGAATGCTTCGGATACAGGTACTATTGGCCACCATGTTACCATTGTTGATGCGGGATATATAAAGAATGTACGAATAGGTGATTATTGTAAGATAGAAGGGGCGGGACGATTGAAAAACGGTAGCTTGAACAGTAATGAGCAAGCGCCTATTCATATCGGCTATGGAGTGGTATGCGATGATTTTATTATATCAAGCGGCTCCAATGTGGAAGATGGAACTATGTTGACCCGTTGCTTTATCAGCCAGGCATGTCATTTGGGACATAACTATTCTGCATCTGATTCTTTGTTTTTCAGTAATTGTCAAGAAGAGAACGGTGAGGCATGTGCCATTTTTGCCGGACCCTTTACGGTGACTCATCATAAGTCTACTTTGCTGATTGCCGGAATGTTCTCTTTTATGAATGCGGGTTCCGGCTCTAATCAAAGCAACCATATGTATAAGTTAGGTCCGATTCATCAGGGAGCTATGGAGCGTGGGGCGAAGACTACTTCCGATTCTTATATTTTATGGCCCGCACGTGTAGGTGCATTTTCTTTGGTTATGGGGCGTCATGTGAATCATGCCGATACTTCTAATCTGCCTTTTTCTTATCTGATAGAGCAGCAAAATACCACTTATCTGGTGCCAGGGGTGAATTTGCGGAGTGTAGGTACGATTCGGGATGCTCAAAAGTGGCCTAAACGTGACAAACGTAAAGATCCGAACCGTTTGGATCAGATTAATTATAACCTGTTGAGTCCCTATACTATTCAGAAAATGATGAAAGGGCGTAGTATTCTGAAAGAATTACGTAAAGTATCCGGAGAAACTTCAGAAACTTACTCTTACCAAAGTGCGAAAATTAAGAATTCTTCTTTAAATAATGGCATTCGTTTTTATGAAACGGCTATTCATAAATTTTTGGGTAATTCATTAATCAAGCGTTTGGAGGAGGTTCGTTTTAGCAGTGATGAGGAAATCCGTGCCCGGTTGATTCCTGATACAGAGATAGGGACAGGAGAATGGGTGGATATTTCCGGATTGATCGCTCCTAAAAGTGAAATAGAGAAGTTGATGGCAGATATAGAATCTGGAATCCTGACTAATGTGGATCAGATTCATGACCGTTTTGTTGAGATGCATCGTAATTATTATACATACGAGTGGACATGGGCGTATGGGAAGATGCTTGAGTTTTATAATCTGCGTTCCGATGAAATAACGGCAAAGGATGTTATTGCTATCGTGAAGAAGTGGCAGGAGGCTGTTGTCGGATTGGATAAAATGGTCTATGCCGATGCGAAAAAGGAATTTTCTTTGTCTGCTATGACGGGGTTCGGTGCAGATGGATCACGTGAAGAAATGGAGCAGGATTTTGAACAGGTGCGTGGGGTATTTGAAAGTAATCCGTTTGTGACAGCGGTATTGCAGCATATTGAAGCGAAAACAGCGTTGGGTAACGAGTTGATAGAACGGATTGCTTCTATATGATATTTTTGATGAGAGTATCCAGACTAAGATGAACCTTCGGAAAAGTTACAGATGGTAGTTACATATAAAAAGAGCCGTATGAATGCTGGAGTAGTCATACGGCTCTTGCTATTGGATGACATTTGAGCTTGTTGGGATACTTCCTTTTTATTTTTTTACCACAGGTAGTATAACTCTGCTTGCAGCTCCTTGCTGATGATAAATTTTGATCTTTTGTTTCATCACAAAATCTTCTACCGTACAATGATAGGTATCAATAAACCTTTGTGGATTGCGGTCAATAATGGGGAACCAGGAACTTTGAATTTGAATCATCAGTCTGTGTCCCGGCAGGAATGTGTGTGCCACATCATACAGTGTGTAATTAACCGGAGTTATTTCTTCCGGTTTGAAAGGCAGGGAATTGTCGAATCCCTTACGGAAGCGTCCTCTGAATAATTCGCCACGAATCATCAGCTGGTACCCACTCATTGGGTAGTCACTCTTTAAATAACTGCGTGCAGTTTTGGAATATTCAAATTTTTCAGGATATACATCAATTACTTTCACCATAAAATCAGCGTCAGTACTACTGATGGCAGTCATTAATTCCACTTCTATAGGACCGGCCAATGTTAATGTATCACATAGCGGCTCCGTCATGAAAGTAATGACATCGGGACGTGAAGTAGCAAAGCGTTGGTCATCTACCATGAATTCTTTTGTCCGGTAAGTGGTAGGGTTTGCCGTATAGGGTACCGGACGTGACATATCTGAAATATATTCTGAATAAGACTCTTGTTCTGCCGGTGCTTGTGTGGATACTGATCCGTTCTTATGTATATAATAAGGTGTACCGGCAGTCTTTTGTACAGGCCATTCGTCGTATGTTTTCCATTCGTTTTCACCTGTATGGAATATATTTACTTTATGCTTGGGCTTTTCTCCCTTTCCTTCCAGGAAATATCGGAAAAAAGGATATTCTATTTTGTCCATGTAATAAGCCGAAGTGCTTTTACCGAAATACAGATTACCGAAACCTTGGAACCCGCGTACTGTCCATGCTCCATGCCACCAAGGACCGAATGTCAGATATAAATCTGTGTCCGGTGATTGCTCTTTGATGGCTTTATAAAGATTCCAGGCTCCGTAACAGTCTTCGGAGTCATACAGTCCACCTACCACCAATATGGCGGGCTTCAAGTTATAACAGGAGGTGCGTGCATCGCGCTCTTTCCAGAAATCATCGAAATCAGGATGGTTTTTGATATCATTCCACAATGTCTGTGTGGTATCACGTACCAGGTCGTCTACATTCTTAAAGGTACCGAGTGCCAGAAAATCTGTGTAAACATCATTCTTTACAATTTGGTTCATCACTCCTTTTCCCATGTGGCGTCCTTCCAGTCTGGGAAGGAAATTAGTGGTTTGCAGCAGGGTGAAGGCTCCGTTGTGATGACGGTCATCTCCACGGAACCAGTCAGTAACGGGAGCTTGCGGAGAAACAGCTTTCAAAGCCGGATGATTGGAGGAGGCTGTCATAGTGGCATAGAAACCATCATAACTGATTCCCCATGTTCCTACATTTCCGTTATTATATGTGTTGTGAATCAACCATTCTATGGTATCGTATGTGTCCGTAGCTTCGTCTATATTCTTTTTATCTTTCTTACCCTTTTTGTTTTTGTTGAGAGGGCGTACTTGGATAAATATTCCTTCACTCTTATGTCGTCCACGTACATCTTGGAAGACGATAATATATCGGTGCTCTATATAGTTTTTCAGATTAGTTCTGAAATGACGGTCAAATCCTTCTCCGTATGGGGAACAAGAGTAAGGGCTGCGGTGCATCAGGATAGGATGCTGCCTGCTGTTGTCTTTCGGTTCGTAGACAGCGGTGTAAAGCTTGATTCCGTCACGCATGGGAATCATGACTTCCCGTTTCGTGTAGATTTCCTTCAGTTTGAGTTCGATACTGTCCGGTTGGTTTTTTGCTTGGGTTTGTGTCCATCCTCGAGGGATGAGAAAGCATAACAGTAATGAAGTAATAAATAAGAATTTGCCTAATCTTTTCATGTATAATGTGATGTTATTTTAATGAGTTGGCAAAGGTAAGGACATTCCTTGAAAGTTTTCACGCTAATTAAGGAAAAATTTCGATAATAGTTACTACCTTTGTCACACTAATAACTTTTAACTAAAATAAGTATCAATATGGCAACACCTCCGTTCCACTATCAGCACATGTTCCCGTTGGGACCTGATAAAACCGAGTATTATTTGCTGACTAAAGATTATGTGTCAGTAAGTGAGTTTGAAGGAAAACCTATCTTGAAGATTGAAAAAGAAGGTCTGACTGCTATGGCTAACGCTGCTTTCCGTGATGTTTCTTTCTTGCTTCGCCGTTCACACAATGAACAGGTTGCTAAGATTCTGAGTGATCCCGAAGCCAGTGATAACGATAAGTATGTAGCATTGACTTTCTTGCGTAATGCGGAAGTTTCAGCTAAAGGCAAATTACCTCTTTGTCAAGATACGGGTACTGCTATTATCCATGGTGAGAAAGGTCAGCAGGTATGGACCGGCTATTGTGATGAAGAAGCCCTTTCCTTGGGAGTTTATAAGACTTATACGGAAGAAAATCTTCGTTATTCTCAGAATGCTCCTTTGACTATGTACGATGAGGTGAACACCAAATGTAACCTGCCTGCACAAATTGATTTGGAAGCTACTGAAGGTATGGAATACAAGTTCCTTTGTGTGACTAAAGGTGGTGGTTCGGCGAACAAGACCTATTTATATCAGGAAACGAAAGCTGTATTGAATCCGGCTACATTGGTTCCTTTCCTTGTTGAAAAAATGAAGACTTTGGGTACGGCTGCTTGTCCTCCTTATCATATTGCA
>ERZ507065.704-NODE-704-length-19454-cov-5.457498_pt1 | contig 19454 bp, 18 predicted proteins | sample MGYA00513785_ERZ507065 | MGnify/ENA metagenome assembly ERZ507065
TCATCCAATGGATCAGCGGTTCTATGGGCTTCGTCGTTTACCTTATCGGCGCCTTTATCTCTGGTCTTTGCATGTGTATGCTCAACACAGTAGTAAACCCGATGCTCAACCTTCTTGGTGGTGGCGGTAGCACAGGCAACCAGCTCATCCAGATTGGTGGCGTATTCAATTCTGCTGCTGCCGTTTGCGTATATATGCTTATGGGTAGCCTTATTGGTGACGCTTCAAAGGCTCAAGTGTCTGATGCAGCTCCAGCTCTCTTCATCGCCCTTGCCATCTTCATCTTTGCTCTTGTGGTTATCTTCTTCACAAAGATTGAGGAGCCCAAGACCGGTTCAAGCAATAGTGTTCAGAAGACTAACGACAAGTATAGCTGCTACTCATTCCGTCACTTCAAGCTCGGTATGCTCGCTATTGCCGTATATGGCGCAGTAGAGGTAGGTCCTCCTACATACATTCTCAGTTATCTTACAGCTGCTAAGGACGCCGTCAATCCCGGACTTGGCATGGATGCCGGCTATTGCGGCACTCTCGGAGCCGTATACTTCATCTTCATGCTCATCGGTCGTTTCGTTGGCGGTATGGTAGGTGGCAAGGTTTCGCCTAAGGCCATGATCGCTACAGTTAGCTTCGTTGCTATGGTTCTCGTTGCTTTGGGTATGATTCTCCCGACTTCTCAGACCATCAGCTGCCCGGGTATCAACTATACAACCATGAGCTTTGTATGGGGTGAGGTTCCGGTAGGCATCTTCGCATTCTTGCTCATAGGCCTTTGTGCTTCAGTTATGTGGGGCGGTATCTTCAACCTCGCCACAGAGGGACTTGGCAAGTACACAGCCAAGGCTTCAGGCGCATTTATGATGATGGTAGCAGGTTTTGCCGTTATGATTTGGCTCCAGGCATTTGTCGTTGACCTCACACACAACTACATCACCAGCTTCATCGTTGTGCTTCTGAGTGCAGCATACATCTTCTACTTCGCATTCTGGGGTTCGAAGAACGTCAATACAGACATCCCCGTAGAATAACAACTAAAAAAACAATAAAGACTTGCCCCCATTATGACTTCATCGTCTCAGGAGCAAGTCTTTTTTAAATATCAAATTATTATTATTAACTTTAAAACATTTAATCATGGATATCGAATTCGTAAGAAGCCGCTTCATCAAGCATTTCGACGGCAAAACAGGTAATATCTATCAGTCTCCGGGCCGTATCAATCTTATCGGAGAGCATACCGACTATAACGGAGGTTTCGTATTCCCGGGAGCTGTCGACACAGGCATCATGGCAGAGATTCGTCCTAACGGCACAAACACAATCATGTGCTACTCAATCGACCTCAAGGACCGCGTAGAGTTCAAGGTGGACGATCCTCAGGGACCACGCGCAAGCTGGGCACGCTACATCTATGGCGTTGTGCAGGAAATGCGCAAGCTTGGCGTAGACGTTAAGGGCTTCAATACAGCATTTGCCGGCGACGTACCTCTTGGAGCTGGTATGTCATCATCAGCAGCACTTGAGAGCTGCTTCGCTTTCGGTCTGAACGACCTCTTTGCTGACAACAAGATCAGCAAGTGGGATCTGGCTCTCGTAGGACAGGCCACAGAGCATAACTATTGTGGCGTTAATTGTGGCATCATGGACCAGTTTGCCAGCGTCTTCGGCAAGGAAGGATGCCTCATGCGTCTCGACTGCAACAGCCGCGAGTTCGAGTACTTCCCGTTCCGTCCTGTCGGATACAAGCTCGTATTGCTCAACTCTTGCGTTAAGCACGAACTTGCTGGCTCGCCTTACAACGACCGCCGCAACAGCTGCGAGAATGTCGTAAAGCATATCGCAGCAAAGCATCCTGAGGCACATTTCCAGACTCTCCGCGACTGCACATGGGAGCAGCTTGAGGAAGTCAAGGCTGAGGTAGGAGAGGAAGACTACAAGCGTGCCCACTTCGTACTTGGCGAGAAAGACCGCGTTCTTGCTGTCTGCGACGCTCTTAATGCTGGCGACTACGAGACAGTAGGCAAGAAGATGTACGAGACACACGAAGGTCTGAGCAAGGAGTATGAGGTATCATGCGAAGAGCTCGACTTCCTCAACGACATCGCCAAGGAGAACGGCGTAACCGGTAGCCGTATCATGGGTGGCGGCTTCGGCGGCTGCACCATCAACCTTGTCAAGGAAGAACTTTACGATCAGTTCGTAGCTGACGCAAAGGCAAAGTTCTCTGCCAAGTACGGCAAGGAGCCCAAGGTTATTGACGTTGTCATCAGCGAAGGCTCACACAAGGTCTGCTAATCGAAGACCATATTAGATCTGCTAATATGTGTGACTTCTAAAAAACATACAGAAAACCGACTGATTTTAAGTTTTGTTGCTTAAAGCCAGTCGGTTTTTTCTGTCCATCAACTTACTTATATTCCTCCGCCGCGTCAAAGCAGGGACAGGCTTTGGCGGCGAACTCACGATGTCCGTGAACCTTTGCTTCAGGGAACATCCTCTTCAGCACGCCAATCAGCATCATCATACTCTCGCGTTGCTCCTCCGTACGGGTGTCCTGAGGCTGTCCGTCTCTCGAGAGACCTCCCACGTAGCACACCCCGACGCTCATCCCGTTATGTCCCTTGCAATGGGCACCGACACGCTCAATGCCGCGTCCCATCTCTATCCTTCCATCCGTACGTACCACGAAGTGATAGCCGATGCAAGCGAAGCCCTGCGCCTTATGCCAACGGTCGATATCCTCAGCCGTGAAATACTTACCCTCACGAGTGGCAGAGCAATGAACGATAATCTCAGTAATCCTTCTCACATTTATTATTTATTAGTTATTATTTATTATTTAGTAGTTATTATTTGGTAGGGTGCGAACTATTAGGGCGTAGCCAATTAATAAGTAATAAATAATAACTACTAAATGAGGCTCAGCGCCGAGTCCTTTCCTCCACGTACGCCCTCAGCTCCGCATACTTCGTCTGAATGTATATCGCCACTCCGAAGATGCTTCCTGCGTAAATCAGGCATTCGGCGAAGATGCCCAGCACGCTTTCATGTATCTGACCCACGGGAGGCGTGAAGAAGCCGATGACGGCAAGCGCGAAACCTCCTATCAGCATCCCTATGGCTGAAGCCACTTGTATGTTTTCTCTTGTATTCTTGTCCATAAAAACGATTATTCTTGATTATTAATTATGGCAGAACCGGATTCTCGGTATTCTCCTTCGGCACCGGCTTGGCATCCAGCACCTCACTCATGTTAAGTCTCATCATCGCCTCGAGGCGGTAGCTGCGGAAGTCGTCCACACCTCGGCAACCGATGAAGAGATTCAGCATGTTCTCTCTCAGAGAGAATTCTTTCAATGTCTTCGCACCCTTCGTGCTGATGCGGGCCTGGAAGATGCCCAGTCCGGCTATCTTTACCGACTTGCTGTCCAGACAAAGCTCCTTGATGCAGCCCACGATGTCCGTTAGCACAGCCACCAGCTGGCCTTTTGTGAATGGTGTGTTGTGAGATGCCATGTGGGCAGCCAAGCCGTTAAGGTCAACGGTCTCGTCGTATATGGGGCGGAGATAATACTTGCCCTTAGTGCCATTATTGGCTTTTGATTGAAATGTCTTGAAACGCATTGTTTTAATTTTTAGTTATTAATTATTAGTTGTTAATTTGGAGGATGGGCTTAATCATACGCCTTCCCGACCATTCTCCACACGCTCCACTCGCTTCCACTTCACGCCGTAGAGGTTGTGGTCGTCTCCCCATGTCCTCGACCTCATGTCGCCCACAGGACGGAAGCCGAGGTTCATAAAAAGGATGTGCTCCATTGTTGAGAGTTCTTTCAGACTCTTGGCGCCCTTTCCTTGAGTCCTGATGCGGAAGATGCCGAGGTCAGGCAGCTTCACCTTCTTGCCCTGTGTGGTAAGCTCGTGGATGCAGCTCACCATGTCCGTGATGATACCCTTCAGCTGTCCCTTGCTGTAAGAGCTGCAATGGCTGATCATGTGTTCAGCCAATCCGTCCAGGTCGACAGTCTCCTCATAGAAGATCCTGCCATACCATTTGCCCTTGGTAGCGTTGTTGGCTTGACTCTGATTAAGAATGTACTTTAGCATACAAAATAGGATTTTTTAGTTAAACATTCAGATCATAAACTTTCACAACGCAAAGTTACGACATCCCCGCGACCCACTTATACGTTCCCATACGCAACGTGCGCCGCGAGGACATCTTCTCCATCTTTTTCTACTCTCAAGGCTCCCCCAGATGCTCCACGATAAGCCTCACCTCGCGCGACGTAAACCATCTGGCGGTCTTGCTGTAGCCCAGACCTTCCAGCCCCACTAACAGAGGCGCGTTGCGGTTTATCCATCTCATCAGCCTATTGACAGCCGTGTGCGGACTGGCATCCGGAAAATAGAAAAGAGCCAGCTCCTTCTTAGTGTAACTACGTACCTTAAATTCATCCATAAGAAAAACAAAAAATTAAAATTAATTATTATATACTCCCGCAGATTCCACGGATTCCCACGTATTTTGCTTGAGGATATTCTCCCACAGATTCCACGGATTTTCACAGATTTTTTCTTTGATTACGGATTTATCTGATTATTCTGCGCCATCCGTGGGAGAATAATTACGCAATCCTCCCTGCAGCAAACATTTCGCCGAAGTCCTTCGCTCCCTCATCCAGCTGATGATGGCAGAGTCCGGGCAGCACCTCCCTCAGCTGCATGAACAGCCGTTCGCCGGGAGCGTCGCGGTCAGGAAACATGTGGAACGTCGTCCCGAGCCTCTCTGCCAGACCCCTCAGCAGCCTCTTGTCTGCCTCAGAGAGCAACGTCGCAGAAGGAATGGCCACGGCCTTATGACCGGCTGAGAGCATGGCCCAGCAGTCTGAACAACCCTCCGTGATGTATAGCGGCTCGCCCTCACGCAGCAGCGCCGTAACCGGAAGATTATAGACTGAGCAGCGCGACCCGTAAGGAAACCTGAAACGAGGCACGTCAGCTGCCGACCCAGCCTTGCCGTAGTCTAAGTTGCGGCTCTGCATGCCCGTCAGACGCCACTCCGTGTCATAGTAAGGCGTCTGAAGCCAATGCGTGCCTTGGCGGTCAGTCCACGACGTCAGCCGGCACCACCTCACCACACGACGGTCTATTCCGCGCTCCTCGAACAGAAACCTTTGCGCCTCGTCGCTCAGCCACGGACGCTCGAAGAAGCCGGCATAGCGCAAGGCGTCAAAGGGCTTCAGCGGCGTGACGGCAGAAGGCGTTTTCGGCCTGTATTCTTCCACGATTATGTTGGTGGAGTCAGCCAGCCAACGGCAAGCGTCGGGAAAGTCCTTGTGCAAATGACGCATCACGAGGTCGATGGTGCCGCCATGTGCGTCGCAGGCGAAGCAGCGGTAAGTGTTACGTCGCACGTTGAATGTCAGGCTGGCATGATGGTCGTCATGGAAGGGGCAGAGGCTCTTGTGCCTCGTCACGCGCAGCCCCAGCCGCTCCGCCACCCCCTCCACGGGCAGCTGGCGGAGCTGTTGTATTGTTTCTCGATTCATAATTTTAAGTGAAAAGTGAAAAACTCCAATTCCTAATTCCTAACTCCTAATTCCTAACTCCTAAATATTCCTTCGTCTTCGTGTAGAGTCCGGTCTGTGCGGAGTGCGTGATGAAGCCACGAGCCGTCCACACCCTCAATTGCCGTTTTGTGCCATCCTTCGGCTTGTCCAGAGACATTCGCAGAGCCTCCAGCTGAGCCTCGTTGAACGTGTCAGGAAGGTCCGACAGCATGTTCTTGGGTCCGCTCTTCTGAGCCTCCGCCACGCTTGTGTCGCCGTTCTTGAGCAAGTCGCCGAAGATCTGGTTCTTCGACCAGAGGTCGTAATAAACCAGCCACTCCACGAATTCGCCCATGGATCTTGTCCATGTCTGTCCGTTCAGAATGTAGAGCACGCACCCCTTCTTCCACGCATTCACTATCGAACGCTTGCTCAGGTCCCATAGAGTGTCGTCGTCCGTGAGGTCAGCCAAGGCAGCCATGTCCGCAGCCAGCTTGTCAGCCAGATTGTTCAGCGGCTTCACTATGAAACGTCCCTTGCATGCCTGCAGACGGACAATATACTCGTCGAGCTTGGCAAGAAAAGCCTCGTCGTACTTGCCTTGGCGCGGAATCCTGCCATCGCGGTTGCCGCTGGCCTTGTAGGAGAAGGCTATGCGTCCGAGAGTGCCGTTAAAGAGGTCGCGCTTGAAGAAGCTGCGGGCCTCGCCCGGAGTGCACGAGATGTTCATGTTCACGCGCAGGACCGGATTGCCCGTCACGCCCTCAGCCGTGGCTCTGAGCGCACCAGCCCTCTGCTTGTCGTAGACGTTGCGTATGGTCTGCGTCACCTGACGATGTCCGCCACACATTCTGTCCGCCATCTCCACTTCAGGCAAGTTGTAGTACTGGGTGTGTCCGTTGTCCTGCTCGCAAGCCATGGCGTTCTGTATGAAGGCAGCGTTGGTGACGTCGGCAGGCGGAAACCAGAACGACACGTCAGGACGCACGGGCTTCTCCTTATTGGCACCCTTCGACTTGACGGTCTTTTGCCATTCCACCAGCTTCTGCAGCTGCATCTCGTCATGCTGGCGAGCCACACGCATAATGGCCTCCACCAGACGTTGCAGCTGACCCTTTCCTCCTGCCGAACGAGTGACAATACCGGTAATCATGCCGCAGATTTCCTTCCAAGTGAGGTCCGGATACATAAATTCGGTTTCGCTCATGTGTGAGGCCAGAGAGTCAAAAAGCAACGGAGCAATGGTCTCTTGCATGTCTTTTGACAGTTGCGGAAGCAAAAGTTTGAGGATTTCCATTCCCTTGCCAATCTTAGGCATGGCTGGAGCTGTCTTTGTTGTAATGTCGTAAGTCATTGTATTTTAGCCTTTTAGATGAATATTGATTAAGATTCAGATATGCTCAGGCGTTTCAGTTTCAGTTGTTTCAGTTGTTTTTTAAGGGGTATCTATCTTCTTTCTTTATATATAACTTATTGATTATTAATTAGTTATAAGTGTATAAAAAGGGGTTTGGGACATAACTGACCCATAAAAACCTAACTGAAACTGAAACAACTGAAACGCCTTTCGCTTATTCCCTCGGTTTGCCTTCCTTCTCCAAGGCTTCCCCCTGAGGGCAGTTTGCCTCTGCGCGGCGTGTTTCCTCTACGAGGCATTCCCAAGCTTGCCTAATCTCGCGCATCACTCCGACGGCGAACCTCTCGACGTCAAATCCCTCACCTGCGTTCACCTCCTTGAAGTTGAAGCGCACATGGCCGTCCCTAAAGCGGTAAGTTAGGGTGATGAAGTGGCCGTTAAACAATCTGACGTTACGCTTTTCGGGTGCCATACAGCCCCTTTCCACGAAGCTGGCGCCAAACTCGTCGTCCAACATCAGGCTGCCAAAATAAGCCTTGCCGACCTTGAGGAGCGCGTCTTCACGAAGAAGCGTCCTCAAGTCAATGCAGAGCATAATGTTCTTGTTATACATAATTGCTTCGGACAGACAGGAATGGTTTGGTCTGTGCTGCCCTCGGCAATGGGGAAACGAGGGCAATAACGGTAAGCGGTTTTCGGCGTATGGCTTACGTCATGTGAGGGAAAGAAAAAACAAAAGCCGAAACACTCTGAAAATCAAGAGCATTTCGGCTGAAAAAATTCTGTAAAAAAAATGTCTGCGCTTACAAAATCGCTTACGTACGGTCCTTACGGCTTACACAAGAGCCTATAGGCACTTGGTGGAACGTAGCTGTCTTTGACAGACTTCGTAAAGAGCGGCGTCGCTGAGGTCTTCTTCATTGTCGTCCCTTGCGTTACGTTGGGGTAGGGGACTGCTGGTGTCGAGGATGAGAATGGAGATACTGATTTTTTCCTCTATATCCTTACTGATGCGGCGTCTGTCCGAGTTTGGAGTTTTGCCGAACTGCTTTGCCACAAGATGCTTGGCGGAACAATTGGTCTGCTTCTCGATAAAGTCCTGCTCTAAGAGTTGCTGCATCAGGATGGTAAGCGTGGCGCTTGTGCCCGTCCACTTTATGTCGCAATGCCGTGGCTGCCCCTCAAACAGGCGGTCGAAGTCGTCAGGATCCGTGTCTGCGTCTATCCATTTCCATTCCGTCCATTTGCGGTACAGTATATCCACTCTTTGCCTTTGCCGCGCCATAATCCCTTTGTTTCCATGTCTGTAATATCTTATGGTAAGGGGCTTTTCGTTGGCCGTGACAGTCTTCTTCCGGCGCTTTCCGCTTTTGTCTGCGCTGCCTTCTGAAGGAGGCGCTGAGGGCATCATGAATGTGCAGTTCGAGATGTTGCCGAAGAACTGCTGGCAGTTATGGTTGTGTTGCTCCTTGATGTATGTGGGCTTGCGTCCGCCGTCGGGCTGCATGTCGTCCGTGTATTGTTCAGATTTCTTCATCCTTTGATTGTTTTATAAAGTTCGGGCTGTTCATTTCTCCCATAAACTGCTGGCAGTTATGGTTGTGCTGCTCTTTCACTATCATGCGAGGCGCATAGATGGCTTTATTCATCTCGTCAATCTTAGCTTGCAGCCGTCGGACCTCATCTTCGTAGATATGTCCCTTTTGGTAATCATGATTAACAAGAGAGAGATAGACCGTTTGGCACATTTGCAGATCATGACTTTCTAATACAGAAGAAACATAATCATGCATTAATTCGATTGGCTCGCATTTATTATTGCAAACACTTTCTCTTCTTCTCCTAATAATTTCAAAATAATTCATAATAGATAAGTTATTGGTTTGTAAGGTAAAGTCAAAGGTAAAGTCAAAGGTAATATATACAACTACAAAGTTAACAGTTTTATTTTATTATGCTGTTATGATATAGGGGGAAAAGTAAGAAAAATTACTATTTATCATAACACCGATTATGTTAACAAAGGACACTCTTCTTTATTTAAGCGAAAAAAGACTTGTTGGTTAAACGTTGTTAATTTTGATACTTTGGATTAAAAAAGTCGTTTATTAATTATTATCTTTGTAATATCAAATAAGAACTTGAATTGTTAACATTCTTCATTATGGAAAATAATACAGAACTCATTTCACAATGTGAGGCAAGAGCCAAGGAATGGCTCACTCCGTCATTTGACGAGGCCACAAGAACAGAAGTACAGAAAATGCTCGATTCTGAGGACAAATCGGCCCTTATCGACGCTTTCTATCAGAACCTCGAATTCGGTACTGGTGGTTTGCGTGGCATCATGGGTGCCGGAACCAACAGAATGAACAAATATATCGTCGGCATGGCTACACAGGGATTTGCCAACTACATCCTTAAGGCATTCCCCGGAGAGAAGAATCTCTCGGTTGTTGTAGGTCACGACTGCCGTAACAACTCACGCCTTTTCGCAGAAACCGTAGCTGCCATCTTCTCGGCCAACGGCATCAAGGCATATCTTTTCGAAGGTCTTCGCCCTACTCCGGAAATTTCGTTCGCCATTCGTCAGCTCGGCGCTAAGGCTGGCGTGAACGTTACTGCTTCACACAACCCGAAGGAATACAACGGATATAAGGCTTACTGGAGCGACGGCGCTCAGGTATTGGCTCCGCACGATACAGGCATCATCGAGGAAGTGAACAAGGTAACGATTGAGGACGTGAAGTTCGAGCCTAACAAGGACCTTATCAAGATTATAGGTGGCGAGATGGACTACGACTATATGACAGCCGTACATTCAGCTATGATTGACCAGGACGTCATCAACCGTCAGAAGGACCTCAACATCGTTTATTCTGCCATGCATGGTACAGGCCGTGTTATCGTTCCGCTCTGCCTCCGTTCATGGGGTTTCCAGAACATCAACGTCGTTCCTGAGCAGATGGTTGTAGACGGCAACTTCCCGACTGTTGTTTCGCCTAACCCTGAGAATGCAGAGGCTATGACCCTCGGCATGAAGCTCGGCACGAAGCTTAACGCCGACCTCGTTGTCGCAACCGACCCTGACGCAGACCGTCTTGCCATCGTCTGCCGCGACGACAAGGGCGAATGGATGATCATCAACGGCAACCAGACAGCCATGATGTTCTGCTACTATATCATCGAGAACAAGAAGAAGCTGGGCAAGCTCCAGCCTACAGACTTCCTCGTCAAGACCATCGTTACAACGGAGGTTATCGCTGAGATTGCCAAGAAGAACAACGTGGAGCTTCGCGACTGCTACACAGGCTTCAAGTGGATTGCACGCGAGATTGCCATTTCTGAGGGCAAGCAGCAGTATATCGGCGGTGGCGAGGAGAGCTTCGGCTTCCTGCCTTACGACAAGGTTCGTGACAAGGACGCTCCTGCTTCCATCTGCCTTATCTGCGAGATTGCAGCATGGGCCAAGGATCAGGGCAAGACTCTCTACGACCTCCTGATGCAGATTTATGCTGAGTATGGCTTCAGCAAGGAGTTTACGGTTAACGTGGTACGTCCGGGCAAGACTGGCGCCGACGAAATCAAGCAGATGATGGCAGACTTCCGTCAGAACCCGCCGAAGGAGCTTGGTGGCAGCAAGATCTGCGTATGGAAGGACTACCAGAACCTCACTCTTACAAAGGAGGACGGCAGCGTGGAGAAGCTCGACATGCCTGCTACAAGCAACGTTCTGCAATGGTTCTGCACAGACGGCACCAAGGTGAGCGTTCGTCCTTCAGGTACAGAGCCTAAGATCAAGTTCTACATCGAGGTGAAGGATCCGTCGTTCAAGTGTGCCGGATGCTACGAGCGTTGCTCGAAGGATGCAGACAAGAAGATTGAGGCTATCAAGAAGGGTCTCGGACTCGACTAATATTTAAGAACATTCGAGACTGTCATTTATGATGGTCTCGTACAAGCAACATGTCCACTTGAAAGCGTTTTTATTCACTAAACCTTTTAAGTGGACATTGTTGTTTTATTTACTAAAACATCAAAAAATGAATAGAAAGTTGTTTTCAGTTCTCCTGTTCTCCTTTTCTTTAGGTATCGGCTCGGCTAATGCCCAGAACTTTGCACGTAAGGTGAATACGCTTATAGGAACGGACTACACAGGAAATACATATCCTGGAGCGCAGGCACCTTTCGGAATGGTGCAGCTTAGCCCTGACAACGGACTGCCAGGATGGGACCGCATAGCAGGCTACTTCTATCCGGACAGCACAATAGCCGGCTTCAGCCATACGCATCTCTCTGGTACGGGAGCTGGCGACCTCTACGATATCTCATATCTTCCAGCCACAAAGCCTTTCTCAATCGGCGAAGAACCGTTGGGGCTGCATTCCAAATTCAGTCATAAAGACGAGACGGCATACGCAGGATATTATCAGGTAAGGCTGCAGGACTATGATATTAATGTGGAACTTACCGCAACACCACGATGTGGCGTTCAGCGCTATACGTTCCCTAAGAATGGCAAGGAAAGATATGTGGTGCTGAATCTTGCGAAGGCGATGAACTGGGACGCCACAAAGAATTCGGGCATCACGCTTGTAGATTCGTTCACTATTGAGGGCTATCGCTTCTCGGACGGTTGGGCAAGAGGGCAAAGAGTATGGTTTCGTACTCGCTTCTCGCAGCCTATCAAGTCCATAGAGATAGAGAAGACTCCCATTTCTTCAGACGCAAACGGATGCGTGGCTTACTTGACGTTCGATGCTGACGGTCCGGAACAGCTTGTTCTGTGCACCTCATTATCAGGTACTGGCAAGGAAGGAGCAAAGAAAAATCTGCAGAAGGAATGTTCAAGTAATGATTTCGATTATTACAAGCAACAGGCTGAGAGACAATGGGATAAAGAACTTGGTAAGATAGAAATAGAAGGCGGCACAAAGAGTCAGCAGACATGCTTCTATACTGCCTTATATCATGCTATGATTGCCCCCACCCTATTCTGCGACGTGGACGGCTCCTACATGGGTCCTGACGGCAAGACGCACGTTCAGACAGCATGGCAGAACTACAGCACGTTCTCTTTATGGGACACTTATCGTGCTGCTCATCCCCTTTACAGCATCATCGACCAGAAACGTGCCGGCGACATGGTAAACTCGCTCGTGGCTTTCAGTAAGGAAAACGGCAGGTTGCCGGTATGGAACATGTGGGCTTCAGAGACGGATATGATGATTGGTTATCATGCCGCTTCTGTCATAGCAGAGGCTGTCCTTAAAGGCTTACCGGGGATTGACGCCAATGCTGCCCTGGACGAATGCGTCAAGACTGCCAACCTGGACGATTACAGAGGCATCGGTCTGTATAAGAAGTTGGGTTATGTGCCTTACGACATCAAGGAGCCGACACTTGGCGACGACTGGTCGTTGTCGCGCACCTTGGAATACGCTTACGATGATGCCTGCATAGCCGAACTGGCAAAGATGCTTGGAAAGACAGACGTTTACAAGACATTCTCAAAACGTGCGCAGAATTACCGAAACGTATATAATCCGACATCCACTTTCATGCAGCCTCGCGACTCAAAGGGCGACTTCCAGCCTGACTATTCGCCAGACAACTATACCTCACATATATGTGAAAGCAACGGTTGGCATTATATGTGGTCAGTTCAGCACGACGTAAAGGGCCTTGTAAAGCTCGTAGGCAAGAAGCGTTTCACGGAAAAGCTGGACAGCATGTTCACGTACAGTCCGAAGGCTAATGCAGAACTTCCGCTTTTCAGCACGGGAATGATAGGTCAGTATGCTCAAGGCAACGAGCCGAGTCATCATGTGGCTTACCTGTTCAATAAGATAGGACAACCCGAGAAGACGCAGAAATACATATACGAAATCCTAACCGGACTCTATAAGGACACTCCCGACGGTCTTTGCGGCAACGAGGATTGTGGACAGACGTCAGCATGGTATGTGTTAAGTGCTCTTGGATTCTATCCGCTTAATCCCGTAAGTTGCCAGTATGAACTGGGCACTCCGTTATTCAAGAAAGCCACCATTCATCTTGAGAACGGCAAAGACTTTGTCATAGAGAGCCAAAACCATACCGATGGCAAGTATGAGGTGGAGAGCGCATACATCAACGGCAAGAAGGTGAAGGACTATACCATCGACCACAAGGCTATGATGAACGGCGGAACCCTAACATTTAAGATGAAACAATAATATGAATCCAGACTTGACATTTTATATCGCCTGCATCCTCATCGCGATAGTAGGATTCTTGGTATTCAAGAAAGTGACCAGCTGTCTGTTTAAGACTGCGCTTACGATAGTGGCAGTCGTAATACTTGCAGCCATTTACTTTATGTACATAAAATGATAACATTAATAGTTGATAGCGGAAGCACCAAGACTTCTTGGTGCTTCGCTTTTTTGCCAGATACGAAATCGGCAGACGGGGCGAGGACTGTTACTACAGAAGGACTTAATCCTGCCGTAATGTCAGCAGAAGAAGTGGAGGAAAAAATATCTAAAGCCTTAAACCATTGTCTGCAATCCCTAAGCATTTCAGCAGCTGACGTTGAGAACGTGTTTTTCTATGGTGCCGGATGCATAGCAGGAAGAGCAGGTGTGGTAAGCGAAAGCATTTCCTCAATACTCGTTGATGCAAAGATACACGTGGCAGATGATCTGCTTGGAGCCGCAAGAGCCTTGTGCGGTCATAAGGCAGGCATAGCATGTATTTTAGGAACCGGATCGAACTCGTGTCTGTATGACGGAGAAAACATAGTGGCGCACACTCCTGCTTTAGGATATGTCTTGGGCGACGAAGGAAGTGGAGCTGTATTAGGCAGGAAATTCCTTAATGCCGTATTAAAGCAGACATTACCCGAAAACATCTGCAAACGGTTTCTTCAGGAAAGCGGGCTGGATATGGCTGAGGTCATAAATCGGGTGTACCGCTCCCCTGCCCCAAACCGATTCCTTGCATCCATGTCAAAATACATTCACGGCTATTTGGACGAAAAGGAAGTAAGGGATATCGTGATTGATAATTTCGAGGATTTCATCCGCAACAACATACTTGCTTATGGCGACAAATTCAGAACAATAAATGTTGTGGGAAGCATCGCCTACCACTATAAGGAGCAACTGACAGAAGCTGCAAGCAGGAATGGCTTTCAAATCGGGAAGATAATAAAGAGCCCGATAGAAGGACTGATAGAATACCACATGAGTTAAGAAAATATGCTGTTATTTTAAGTTTTTCAGACTGTGTTACCGAAAACATTTAAAAAATGCAATATCGGGATAGCAGTTTTTATATAAAACATTTGGATTTCTGCAAAATAGAGATTATCTTTGCAGTTAACAAGAAAAAGTAATAAAACTTACAATAGACAAACATACTAAAATAGTAATAACATATAATATATTTTTTAAAAACCTAATTAACAATTATGAGTGAGAAAAGAGTTTATACCTTTGGTAATGGTAAGGCTGAAGGTAAAGCTGATATGAGAAATTTGTTAGGAGGTAAAGGCGCGAATCTCGCTGAGATGAACCTTATTGGTGTTCCCGTGCCTCCTGGTTTCACAATAACAACTGACACTTGCAACGAGTATTATAAGGTAGGTCAGGCTAAGATCGTTGAACTGCTTGCTGATGAAGTAAATGCTGCCGTGGCTCACACGGAGGAGCTTATGAACTGTAAGTTCGGCGACCCGAAGAATCCTCTCTTGGTTTCTGTACGTTCAGGTGCACGTGCTTCTATGCCTGGTATGATGGACACCATCCTCAACCTTGGTCTTAACGACGAGGTGGCTGAGGGTATGGTAGCCAAGACTGGCAACCCCCACTTCGTATACGATAGCTACCGCCGTTTCGTACAGATGTACGGCGACGTTGTTCTTGGCATGAAGCCGGAGAACAAGGAAGACATCGATCCGTTCGAAGCCATCATCGAGAAGGTGAAGGAGGAGCAGGGCGTTGTTCTTGACAAGGACCTTTCTGTAGAGTCGCTGAAGAAGCTTGTTGAACTCTTCAAGCAGGCCATCAAGGATCAGACCGGCAACGACTTCCCGACCGATCCGAAGGAGCAGCTTTGGGGTGCCATCTGCGCCGTATTCCGCAGCTGGATGAACGAGCGTGCTATCCTCTATCGTAAGATGGAAGGAATACCTGACGAGTGGGGTACTGCAGTTTCTGTTATGGCTATGGTATTCGGTAATATGGGCGAGACATCAGCAACAGGTGTTTGCTTCAGCCGTGATGCCGGTAACGGCGAGAACCTCTTCAATGGCGAGTACCTGATTAATGCTCAGGGCGAGGACGTTGTAGCTGGTATCCGCACTCCGCAGCAGATCACAAAGATAGGTTCGCAGCGTTGGGCTGAGCGTGCAGGTATCTCAGAGGAAGAGCGTGCTGCCAACTATCCTTCTATGGAAGAGGCTATGCCTGAGCTTTATAAGGAACTTGACGCACTTCAGGACAAGCTCGAGAAGCACTATCGCGATATGCAGGACATGGAGTTTACCGTTCAGGAGGGCAAGCTTTGGTTCCTCCAGACACGTAACGGTAAGCGTACTGGTACTGCTATGGTTAAGATTGCCATGGACCTTCTCCACGAGGGTATGATTGACGAGAAGACAGCTATTCTTCGTTGTGAGCCGCAGAAGCTCGACGAACTTCTGCACCCCGTATTCGATAAGCTCGCTCTCTCTAAGGCAAAGGTTATCACACAGGGTCTTCCTGCATCTCCTGGTGCTGCTTGCGGTCAGATCGTATTCCATGCTGACGACGCTGAGGAGTGGCATGCTGACGGCAAGAAGGTAATTATGGTTCGTATCGAGACTTCTCCTGAGGATCTCGCAGGTATGTCTGCTGCAGAAGGTATCCTTACCGCTCGTGGCGGTATGACCTCACACGCAGCCGTTGTGGCTCGTGGTATGGGTAAGTGCTGCGTTTCAGGTGCTGGATCAATCAATGTAGACTACAAGGCAAAGACGGTAGAGATTGAGGACGTTGTTTATAAGGAAGGCGACTTTATCTCTTTGAACGGTACAACAGGTCAGGTTTACGCCGGTCAGATTGAGACAAAGGCTGCTGAGCTTTCAGGTGACTTCAAGGAGCTTATGGACCTCTGCGACAAGTACACCAAGATGGAGATCCGTACCAATGCTGACACTCCGCATGACGCAAAGGTTGCTCGCACATTCGGCGCCAAGGGTATTGGTCTGACACGTACAGAGCACATGTTCTTCGATGACCAGAAGATCGTTGCTATGCGTGAGATGATTTTGGCTGATACTGTAGAGGGTCGTGAGAAGGCACTTGCCAAGCTCCTCCCCTATCAGAAGGCAGACTTCTACGGCATCCTTAAGGCTATGGACGGTTGCCACGTGAATATCCGCTTGCTCGATCCGCCTCTCCACGAGTTCGTACCCCACGATAAGGCTGGTCAGGAGACTATGGCTAAGGAGATGGGCGTGAGCGTTACGGAAATCAAGAAGCGCGTCAACTCACTTGCCGAGAACAACCCGATGCTCGGTCATCGTGGATGTCGTCTTGGTATCACATTCCCTGAGATTACAGCTATGCAGACACGTGCCATCCTTGGTGCTGCTTGCCAGCTGAAGAAGGAAGGCTTCAACCCACGTCCTGAAATCATGGTTCCGCTCATCGGTACTGTACAGGAGCTCAAGCAGCAGAAGTCTGTCATCCTCGCTACCGCTAAGGAGGTATTCGCAGAGTATGGCGTAGAGGTAGAGTTCGAGATTGGTACAATGATTGAGATTCCTCGTGCTGCCCTTACAGCTGCCAAGATTGCCAAGGAGGCACAGTACTTCTCATTCGGTACAAATGACTTGACACAGATGACCTTCGGCTATTCTCGTGACGACATCGCCACATTCCTCCCTGCATACATGGAGAAGAAGATCTTGAAGGTAGACCCGTTCCAGGTTCTCGACCAGGAGGGTGTAGGTCAGCTCATCAAGATGGCAGTTGAGAACGGTCGCGCCACACGTCCCGACCTCCGCACAGGTATCTGCGGAGAGCATGGTGGCGAACCTTCATCAGTTAAGTTCTGCGCAAAGGTAGGCATGAACTACGCTTCATGTTCTCCGTTCCGCGTGCCTATCGCACGTCTTGCAGCTGCGCAGGCTGCTGTTGAGGAATAATAGCAAATATTTGACTCTCAATAAATTAAGTGGAAAGTCCTTGTAACAGAGGACTTTCCACTTAATTCGTTTTTAGCGGAAGTACCACTGAAATGCTACAAATGATGATGGATGTTTTACATATGTTTTACAATTTCCAAGGACATGTTTTACACATGTTTTACAACTTTCGAAATGATTCTAAGAACAATTTAAACATAAAAGATATGGCAACATTTAAAACAGTGGCACTGAGACAGAGAGCAGATGGATTCTGGAATGTATCTATCCGGGTTACTCACAACAGAAAGTCAAGGTATCTGAAAACAGACAAAATCGTAGAAACAAAATCTGTGAACAAAAAGAACCATGAAGTCAAGGATCCTTTTGTTCTTGAAGCATGTACTGTCAAGATAGCCCATTTTGCGGATATGCTCAACAAACAGCCTATTAGCACATGGAGTGTGGATGATGTTGTAGCATATTTGGAAAGCGGTACAGCTGATGTATGCTTTTCAGATTATGCAAGGCAATACCATGACAATCTATACAACAATGGTCATGAACGGAACGCCAGGAACTACGAACTTGCCTATAGACATTTGGAACTCTATGCAGGTTCTAATAAAGTAATGTGTTCGCAACTCACATCCAAGTTTATCAATGGATGGATAAAGTCTCTTGCTAAAACTGCAAGAGCCAAGGAAATGTACCCTATATGTATAAGACAAATATTCAGGCAAGCGTTGCTTGAATTTAATGACTATGATTGCGGTATCATCCGTATAACAACAAATCCATGGCTAAAAATAAAAATACCAAAGGCAGACACTCCAGAGAAGCGAGCTATTACTATGGAAGAATGCCGTGCTTTCTTTGCCGCTCCTCTCCCACCTTCCGACCGTATATTGCCTTTGGCAGAGCTTGGACATGATGTTGCCATGATGGTGCTTTGCCTTGCAGGAATGAATACGGTTGATATATATAATTTGAAGAAAGAAGATTACCATGATGGCATCATTAGCTATGAGCGAGCAAAAACTCGCAAGTTCAGAAACGATCATGCTTATATGGAAATGAAGATACCTGGTATCTTGCAACCTGTATTCGACAAGTATCTTGATAAAACAACCTCGCCTTATCTTTTCGATTTCCACAAACGTATGACCAACAGCGACAGTTTTGGTGCCAACATTAATTGCGGAATCCGTCAGATATGCGAGAAAAGTCTCCATATTCCACATGAGAAGGCGTATTGTGTATATACATTTCGCCATACATGGGCAACTGTTGCCCAAAACGAATGTGGAGCATCCATTGATGAGGTTGGCTTTGCTATGAACCATTCAGACCGTCATCGTGTGACAAGGTCTTATGTTAAGATAGACTTCTCACCTGCATGGGCGTTGAATGAAAAAGTCTTGGAGAAGATATTCTTCACTGAGGATAAATCACGAGATTATTCGAAGGCTGATAGCACGGTATTTGAACGTTTCTCATTCCGTCAGATGATGAAAGGCTCTATTTTTTATCGAGGAAGGAAAATCAGTGAGTTCACTGATGTTGGCTTTAACAACGTGGATGAAATAATAGGTAAACTGATGAAAGAACTTCCAAGCACGATTCCATCAAGAGCAATGGTTCTTATCAAGATAGAGAATGTCGATAAAGGACAAACTCAAACCTATAGTCGTATGGTTGAATGACCATTATCTATAATTACACGTTACTGTATAGAAAGAATACATATATATAGTAATAAGAATCCTTATAAGGAAACAATATTATTCTATATAAGTGTTATATGGAATATATCTATGCGTGTATTATCCCCTTTCGCCAGTTCTCTCCATGCACGGCGTTGCTGTGTATTCCGCAAACAAGGCGAAACTGCCCAGGAGCAAAGCTTCTCTTCACTCCAGAGCAGCAAGGGAGAGAGGTCGAACATTCTTCAGGGGCGTTGCAAACAACACCCCATACTACGGATGCTGCACACTTTCCGGGCTGTCATCAGAAAGTAAGGCTCGTTCTTTTTCTCAGAAGCAGAACGTTGTCCATGCTTCACTGAGAGAACGAGGCTTACTTTCTGCTTCTGCCACATGGTCTATAAGACCACTCGGAAAGAGTACGGCATCCTATATCTTTGTTTATATCTATATTGCCGTATTGTCATATTACTGTATTGTTGTATATCAGTATTGTCATATTACTCTCTATATCTATTGTTTGCAATAAGGCTATATATATTTTTCTATATCTATATTTCTGTTTCCGTTTCTTATGTTCAACCTCAATTTTTTTAGCATAGGTTGTGCCGTTAACCATCACCGCCAGCTTTTTAACGTGCAAAGGTATGGCAGCCCAGGCAGACACCAAACACCAGTCGATG
>ERZ507065.708-NODE-708-length-19354-cov-3.880823_pt1 | contig 19354 bp, 16 predicted proteins | sample MGYA00513785_ERZ507065 | MGnify/ENA metagenome assembly ERZ507065
CGGAAACGTCGGAGAGAATGTCCTCCCCGCCGTAGGAGAACGTGACGTGCTCGGCCTCCGCGCCGGTAAATTCGACCTCTTTCTGTCCGCTGACCTCGTCGACCACGGGTTTTTCATCCAGAATGTCGAGCACGCGGTTGCCCGCGGCGAAGGTGTTTTGCAACGTCGCACCGAGATTTGCCAGCGCGACCGTGGGGCCGAACGACGAGAACAGCGCAAGGACCGCAATGAGCGCCCCGTCGAACGTCAGCTCTCCGCGCTGCACCAGCGCCGTGGAAGAAACCAGCATTGCAAGGTCGAAGAGCAAAATGGCCGTGTTCGTGATGCCCATGTTCTGGCCCGTGAGACGCTTGAGCTTGGCTTCCTCTTTGGATAGCGCATCGGTGCGCGCATCCATCTCGGCGCGGCGCTCTGCGCCCCGATCGTACTGAATGGTCTCGTTCAGGCCGCGCAGGCTGTCGAGCACGAAGGCCGACAGCGCGCCCGACTCCGTGCGGAATCGCATCCCCGTATCGCCCGAGCGGCGGGACGTGATGAGCGGGATGACCACGCCGACGCAGACGTAAGCCGCGAGTGCCAGAAGGCCGAGCAACGCGTGATAATGCCCAATGAACAGACACACGATGAGCGTGAACAGCGCCGCGATGGCCGCGGGCGAGATCGTGTGCGCGTAGAAGACCTCGAGCAGCTCAATGTCCGACGTGATGACGGAGATGAGGTCGCCGCGGTCGCGGCCCTCGAGCTTCGCGGGGCAGAGTCGCCGCAGCGCGCGGAAGACCTTGTCGCGGATCAGCGCAAGCAGCTTGAAGGCGATGAAGTGGTTGCAGGACTGCTCGGCGTAGCGGAAGATGCCGCGCACGAGCGCGAAGAGCAGCACACAGACGAACGTCGTCTTGAGCGCGACGGGCGTTGCGAAGCCGAGCAGGTCAAGCACGGCAAAGCCGCCGAAGATCGTGATGAACGCGGCGCAGAGGTGGCCGACAAGGCCCATCAAAATGGCGAGCGCCATGTAGCCGCTCAGTGGCTTCACGAGGCCGATGAGCCGCGCCATGACGGTAAAACCGCTTCTCTTTTTCATTTTGCCGCCTCCTCTCCGTAGTGCTCCAACACCTGCTGGGCTGACCACAGCGCAGCGTAAGCACCGCCCTGCTTCAGCAGCGCATCGTGCGTACCGTGCTGAACGATATCGCCGCGCTCCAGCACGTAGATTTCATCCGACGCTGTGACGTTCGCCAAACGGTGCGAGATCAGCAGCACCGTCTTCCGGCCCGCCAATGCGTGAATTTGCGCCATGATGTCGTTCTCGCTCTCAACGTCGATGTTCGACGTAGCCTCGTCGAAGATGTACACCGGACTGTCGTGCAGCAGCGCGCGGGCGAGCGCAAGGCGCTGGCGCTGACCGCCCGAAAGGTTCTCGCCGCGCTCGGAAAGTAAGGTGCCGAGCCCCGCTTCCCCTCTGAGAAAGTCCGCGAGATTGATCTGCGTGAGCGCGCTCCAGAGCTCGTCATCGCTCGCACCAGGCTTGCCCATCAGCAAATTGTCGCGCACCGTACCCTTGAAGAGGTAGCTCTGGTGGCTGACGTAGGTGATGCGCCGCATCAGGCTCGCTTTTTCAATGTTGCGCAGCTCGGCGCCGCCGATTGCCACAGAGCCGGTGTAGCCCTTGTTCCGGCCCATCAAAAGTGCGGAGACCGTCGACTTGCCGCAGCCCGACTCGCCGACGAGCGAGACGAATTTGCCCTGCGGGATCGTCAGATCAACGCCGTGCAGAATTTCGCGCTCCGGCTCGTAGGAAAAGCGCAGGCCGCGGCAGACAATGTCGCCCGCGGGACAGCTGACGCCGCCGTGTGCGGGCTCGGACAGGTCGAGCAGGCGGAAAATCTTATCGCTCGCGGCCATGCCGTTCATGGCAATATGGAAAAACGAGCCGAGCTGGCGCATGGGGATGAAAAAGTCCGCCGCCAGCAGGATGATGAGCAGCGCGCCCGCAAGGTCGATCTCCCCCGCGCGCAGCTGCGTTGCGGCCATGATGACGCCGAGCGCCGCGCCGACGTAGGCGATGAGGTCCATGATCGTGATGGAGTTGAGCTGCATCGTAAGAACCTTCATCGTGATCTTGCGGAACTTTTCGGCCTCGACGTTCATCTCATCATTTTTGAAGGCATCGGCCTGATAGATTTTCAAGGTCGTCAAGCCCTGTAAATTTTCAAGAAACGTGTCGCCGAGCGCCGTGTACTGCCCCCAGTATTTCGAGAGCAGCTTCTTCGCCCATGTCTGTACCGCCGCGATGGCGACGGGGATGAGCGGCACGCAGACGAGCAGCACGACCGCCGCCGGCACGCTCACGAAGCACAGCACGACAAACAGCGTCAGCGGCGCGAGCATCGCGTAGAAAAACTGCGGCAGATACGCACCGAAATACGTTTCGAGCTGGTCGACGCCCTCGACCGCGACCTGCACGACCTCCGACGTTTTGACCTGCTCGGAATACGACGCGCCGAGGCACAGGAGCTTGTCATAGATCGCGCCGCGCAGCGTCTTCTTGACCGCCTTGGACGATAGATACCCCATGCGCGACGCGCCGACGGTACAGCCGTATCGCACGGCGACAGCTGCAAGCGCGATCACGGCGGTCGTGACGATCTTACTCTGCGTCATGCTGCCCGCGAACAGCGCGGCGAGCAGCGTCGTCACGGCGCTCATCATCGCGATGTTCGCGCACAGCGAGCACCATTGCAACGCGACGTTGCCCGCGATATATTTTTTGCTCTCCGGCACCGCGCCGATGAGCCGTTTGTTGATCATCATAAGAAAAAGCCCTGCCTTTCGGTGGTCGTTCAGTTAGAGAACGTGAACCGCCGGTCGAAAACGGCCGACGGACACATGGTTCAAGATACCATATCCGCCCCCATTCCGCAAGCAGAAAATGCAGGAAACACAAGTATACGAGAGGCAATGCGCCTCTTTTTCCGCTTTTGGTTAAAAAAGAAAAGCCGCGGCGATTTTTCTCTCAGGTTCAAGTCCCTTTACTCCGCCGGTTTTCCTACACAAAGCGCTTGTCTGCGCGCGCCACGGCTGGTACAATAGAGGCAATACAATATTCGGGCAGTGCTCGAGCAAAGACACAGGAGGTCGCCATGGTACTCTATTTCACCGGCACCGGCAACAGCCGCCACATCGCCGAGCGCATCGCACACGCGCTGAACGATACGCTCATCAGCCTGAATGACCGCATCAAATCAGGCGACATAACACCGTTCGCCGTCAACGGACGGCTCGTCCTCGTCATGCCGACCTACGCCTGGCGCATCCCGCGCATCGTGCGCGACCATCTGCTGCGAACAGAGCTGCGCGGCGCGAGGGAAACGTGGTTCGTCATGGACTGCGGCAGCGAGATCGGCAACGCCGCGAAGTACAACCGCGCGCTCTGCCGCGAAAAGGGCCTCGTCTACATGGGCACGGCGCAGATCGTCATGCCGGAGAATTTCATCGCCATGTTCAACGCGCCAACCGTCGAGGAGGCGCGCCGGATCGTCGCCAAAGCCGAGCCGTTCATCGACCGCGCGATCGCCGCGATCCGCGCAGGACACATGTTCTCGCCGCCGCGCAAAAAACTCTACGACCGCATCGCGAGCAGCGCGGTGAACCCGGTTTTCTATTCGCTATTTGTGAAGGCAAATCCCTTTACTGCAAGTGATGTCTGCATCGGCTGCGGCAAATGCGAAAAGCTCTGCCCGCTGAATAACATCACACTGCAAAACGCCCGTCCCGTCTGGGGAACCAACTGCACACAGTGTATGGCCTGCATCTGCTATTGCCCGACAAAAGCCATCGAATATGGCAAGAAAAGTGCCGGCAAGCCGCGCTACCATTTTGAAGAATTGTAAAATAGTTTCACTTTACAGAAGTTCAGCAAGCAGAGCGCGTCTCTTACAAAAGTTTTTCTCCTTCGACATGGTCTTCCCATATGGGCAAAAACCTCGTGCTTTCTCAAAAATGTCATCCCTTTGCCGCGCATTTCGATCAGCGGCGATACCTCACAAAACTTATCAAAAGCCGCGCGCCTAAGGGCGCGCGGCTTTTGATGTTTACATAATATCACGTTCTGCTCCTTTCTGCTTTTTCTCCATCCTCCATTGGACAAAGGTCTACAGCGCGTTGACCAGCACCCAGCCGAGGCCTGTTGCCAGCGCGACGGCGGGGAGGCCCATTTTGCCGACCAGCAGCCACGAGAGGACAACTCGCAGCGCGATGTGGCTCGTCGCACCGAGGAACGGGACGGACACCTTCCCGATGCCGTTAAAATAGCCAGCGAATGTGTTGCCGGTGAAGCAGAGCGTGTAGAAAAGCGCCACGAGCTTCAGATAGTCGCGCGCATTCTCAAACGCCGCGCCGCTGCGCGTCCCGAGCATAAAGCCGACCGACGTGCTCGCGCTAACGTACATGATGAGCGACATCGCAAGCCCCATCGCAAGCATCAGAAAAAGGCTGCTGCGAAACGATTCCTTCACGCGCTCTTCTTTCCCTGCTCCCCGATTCTGTGCCACGAGCACGGAGGTCGCAGCGCTGCCGCTGTCGCCAAACGAGTTGGCAAAGCCCTCGATGCGCGTCGTCGCCGTGTAGGCCGAGATCATGTCCGTGCCACCGGTGTTGACCGCGCCCTGCACCAGGAGCTTTCCGATGTACAGGCTCGACTGGTGCAGTGCCGTGACGAAGCTAAAATGCGCCGTCTGCTTCAATAGCTCTCCATCCATACGGCAGTCCGCGCGGGCAAAAATGAGCTCCGGTGCCTTGCGCCGCAGGTAGAGGATGCACAGCACCGCCGAAATGGCCTGCGATGCCGCCGTCGCCCACGCCGCGCCCGCGATGCCCAACTGAAAGCGCGCAACAAAGCAGTAGTCGAGCGTGACATTGACCGTCACCGCCGCGGCGAGCACCATCAGCGCCGCGTTCGCCCGCCCGATGGCACGCAGCAGCGCGCCGTAGAGGTTGTAGAGAAAAGCCGCGGGCAGGCTCGCCAAAATGATCGTCAGATACACCGAGACAAAGGTCTTGAGCTCGCTTGGCGTCTGGATGAGCCGCAGCAGCGGCGAGAGCAGCAAAAAGCCGAGGCCGCTGCACGCGAGCGTCACCAGCAGCCCACACGAGAGCGAGAGCCAGTGCTCGCGGCGGAAGCGCTCGCGCTCGCCCGCACCGTAGAGCTGTGCGAAAATGACGGAAATGCCCGTGCACGCGCCTGTGATCATAAAGAGGAAAACGTTCATCACCGAGCCCGCGACGCCGACAGAGGCGAACTCCAAATCGCCCGCAAAGCGCCCGAGGATAAAGGCGTCCACCGTGTTGTAGAGCTGCTGCAAGATATTGCCCATGATGAGCGGTGCGGCCAGGCGCAGCAGATGCTGCGGGATGCTGCCGCTTGTTAAATCGTAAGAGCCTACCATGCTTTCCCCCATTTCCAAGGATCTGACAACAGCATACACCCGCGCTATGCTTTGCGTAAACCGATGATCCATCAAACCATCTTTGACAATTTTGCAAAGGAGAACGCCATGGAACTCGATCGCTACCGCGCGCTCGTCTGCGCCATTGAGACCGGAAGTCTGTCCGCCGCCGCGGAGGCGCTGCAATACACGCCCTCCGGCGTGAGCCGCATGGTCGCGGCGCTTGAGGAGGAGACGGGCGTTCCGCTCCTGCTGCGCGAGCACAGCGGCGTTCGCCCGACAAAGGAGTGCGAAAAGCTGCTGCCCGCCATCCGCGACCTACTGCACGCGGGCGAGAGCTGCGCCCAGCTCTCCGCGCAGCTGCGCGGGCTGGATGTCGGCACGGTCACCGTCGGCACGGCATACAGCGCGTTTTATTCGCCGCTCGCGCGCATCATATCGGATTTCCACGCGCGCTACGGCGGCATCCAGGTGCAGCTGCGCGGTGGGTACAGCACAGAGCTGATCACACAGCTCAACGCGCACCAACTCGATCTGTGCTTCATCTCCGCGCGCGAGGGTGGGCACGACTGGCTCCCCATCGGCTACGATGAGCTGACGGCCTGGGTTCCCGCTGCGCATCCGATGGCATGGCTGCCCGCGCTGCCGGTCGCGGCGTTCGCCAAAGAGCCGTACATCGAGACCTATCCTGACAAGGACATCGACAACGCGCGCAGACCGCCGCTTCGGTTATGCGGCCATCCCGCTCGCCGTGCTGCTCGCCTTCTCTCGTCTTTATTTATATGTGCACTTTCCGAGCGACGTGTTCGCCGGCGCGGTGCTGGGGCTTGTGATCGGTGAGCTCGTCTCCCGTTATGCTTCAAAGCTCTTTCAAAAGCGCGGATAATGGTGCAACCCCCTTCGCACAGGGCAAACTTCTTATTATTTCCAGATAAAATTAGGGTTCTTTTAAGGTGCTGTTCATACTGTATTCATATTCCCTGTGTAGTCTAAGCGCCGGTACAACAGAAAGGGTGATAATTTGAACAAAACATTTGGCAAAAAGGCCGGGGTGCAGATTCTTTTTCTGCTGCTTGGCCTCGCATTTCTCGTCTGCGGTGTGATGCGCGGCGAGGCGGACACGGTGCTGAACAAGGCGATCAAACTATGTCTGGAGTGTGTGGGCATTGGATAAGAAAAAACCATTTTCCTTTCTGCTCGCCCGCTGGCGCGGTCTGGTGCAGGCCTGCGCGGCACTTTTGACCAACCTCCACCTGCCGAACTTTTTCAAAGGCGAGCTCTATCGCGGCGCGGGCAAGACCGTCTGCGTGCCGGGGCTGAACTGCTACTCCTGCCCGGGTGCGGCGGGCGCGTGTCCCATCGGCGCGTTTCAGGCTGTCGTCGGCTCGTCCAAATTCCAGTTTTCCTATTACATCACCGGCATCCTCATCCTTCTTGGCGTGCTGCTGGGCCGCTTCATCTGTGGCTTCCTCTGCCCGTTCGGCTGGTTTCAGGAGCTGCTGCACAAGATCCCGACCAAAAAGCTCTCCACCAAGCGCCTAAAGCCGCTGACCTACCTCAAATACGTCATCTTGGTGGTGATGGTCTTCCTGCTTCCGGTGCTCGTGGTGAACGAAGCAGGCATGGGCGACCCGTTCTTCTGCACATATCTATGCCCGCAGGGCGTGCTCGAGGGCGCGATCCCACTCTCGCTGACGAACGCCCCCATCCATGCCGCGCTCGGCAAGCTCTTTTCGTGGAAGCTCTGCGTGCTCATCACGGTCGTCGTGCTGAGCGTCATCTTCTACCGCCCGTTCTGCAAGTGGCTCTGCCCGCTCGGCGCGTTCTACGCGCTCTTCAACCGCGTGTCGCTGCTGTCGATGCACGTTGACGAGAGCAAATGCGTCTCCTGCGGCAAGTGCGCAAGGACCTGTCCCATGGACGTGGATGTGACCAAAACGCCGAACCACAGCGAATGTATCCGCTGCGGCAAATGCGTGACCGCCTGCCCGACGGAGGCCGTCCGCTTCCGCTACGCCTTCGGCAGCGGCGGAGCATGTTCCAAATTGTCTCAAAAACCGATCATTGAAGAAAACAAAGGAGAATAAACCATGAATTTTAAGAAGATCATTACGCTGCTGCTCGCCTTTACGCTGACGCTTTCCCTCGCCGCCTGCGGCAGCAAGGGCGACGGCAAGGGCGATGGCGATGCGCAGGGCGCGACCGCCGAGGAGATTTACGCCCAGATCCAGGAGCTCGCCGACAAGGAAAACGCCATCATGGAAGAGAACCTTGAGCTGTGGCAGAAGCTCTTCGCCGCCATGAACGAAAAGCGCGACGAGATCCCCGATGAATCGAACTACGGCGCTTACCTGCTTGCCGCCCTCGACCTTGTGAAGGATCAGTTCACCGAGGACGAACTCAAGACGCTGACCGAAGGCTCCGAGCAGATCCGCGACCTTGAAGACCAGATCCAGCCCCTGCAGGAGCAGTACGCCGCACTTCAGCCCGCAGGCGACGGTGAAGACGGCGGCATGAACGATGCCGTCCCGACCTTCCCCACCTTCACCGGCAAGGACCTTGACGGCAACGACGTGGACAGCAGTCTCTTCTCCCAGAACGCCGTGACGGTCGTGAACTTCTGGTTCAGCGGCTGCAAGCCCTGCGTGGCTGAGCTTGGCGATCTGGACGCCCTCAACGAGACGCTCAAGAAGCAGGGCGGCGCGCTCATCGGCATCAACGTCGATACCCTCGATGGCAACGCCGATGCGATCAGCACGGCCAAGAGTCTGCTTGAATCCAAGGGCGCAAGCTACCAGAACATCTACTTCCCCTCCGACAGCGCAGCCGGCGACTTTGCGGGCGACATCATGGCCTTCCCGACCACCTATGTCATCGACCGCAGCGGCGCCATCGTCGGTGAGGCGATGCTCGGCGGCATCGACAATGAGGACAACATGGCAGCGCTCCAGAAGCTGATCGACCAGGCCCTCGCAAACGACAGCGCAAAGTAAGCTTTCCATCACAGCAAAAATACGCCCCGCGGATAGACAGGTATCCGTAAAACAGTTAATCCTCCGTATGGCTTAGACCATGCGGAGGATTTGTTTATGTCTAATCTTCAAACTTGCTGGCGGCAAACGGTTTGTCAAAACCGTTTGCGGACGGCAAGTCCACAAGGGATAGCCGCATAAGCGGCGCAAGGGGGGTGTAGCCACCTTGACGGAACGAAGTGACGCAACATTCCCGGTCGGGCAGTTTTCTTCTGCTGACCGGGAATGAAGCTTCGCAGGACGCACATACTCCCGATAGGAGAGTATAGAAGTGCGCCCTTTAGTTCCTAAAGGGATTTTATCAGTTCGCCAAACTGAAAGTTTCCGTTGCTTGTCTATTTATATAAAGCCTCTTTTTTTTGCTTCTTCAATCAATATAGGTTGAATTAAAGGATATGTCCAATTTTCAACTAACTTATCTGAAATCAATATCTTCTCAATCTCACTATGTAATTCCTCAAATGAGTTAATGTCTGCAATAAATAACATTCCGAAAGTTTCATCATCAATATTTTCATTTACTCGTGTCTTTCCTTTAACAGAATACACACATATTGGTTCAATTCTAAAATCAACTGCTCCTGTTTCTTCTTGTAATTCTCTTTTAGCTGTTTCTAAAATACTTTCTCCAGGTTCTCTGTGACCTCCTGGTATTTCATAAGTCTCTCTTTCTTTGTGTTTACAGAATACCCACTTGTTATCTGTTTTGGATATTATCACTGCAAACTTCAAAAATTCATCTGCGACATTGTCATAAAATTTTACTTCTACCATTCTATCAATACCTCGTCAAATTCAAATTTATCTAACTGTTTTATGAATTAAAATCTACTGATTGTAATGATACAACACTTCTTTTCCATGCCTTTCAGCATACTCAATTTCTTTTTTCACAGATGTTCCAATATAACCATCCATATTTACAACATATATTCCATCACTTAAATCTATTTTTCTGTAATGAGCATCTTCAAGTTTTAAAAGTTCATCTTCAGTTGGAACAATATTATCTTCACAATAAACACATTGTAATATATTATATCTTATATCCTTTGCTTATTTCAAGGTCATAAGCAATTTTTTTCATATCTTCGGCAAATTTCATGCTTCCACAAATTGTATAAGTTTTCACCCAATCACCTCATCAAATTCCGATTTGTTGCTCACTTTTCGTATTCAAATTATACCATAAAACTTGTGAACAGTTCTACCGCAACTTTGGACTATATGAGAAAAGTCCGAACAATTTTCTGCCCGGACTTCCTCGCTCAATCATAAATCAATTCCGCTTTCACAATCTCCTCTGCCTGTGCCTTGCAAGCGTTCATCTGCCGCACCCATTCCATTTGATTATCGGCTTTCAGTTGCTCGGTCACGCCGTACTGCTTTGCCAGCTTCGGCACGATCAGCTCCATGCGGTTTCGTGCCGCTTCTTAAATCTCGGCGCAATACTGTCTTACGTACACCCAGCTATCATCCGCGGGGCGCGTTTTGTTTCTCTCTATCTTTTTACCCGAGCGATACCTCGCGGTAGAACGCGGCGTATGCCGCCTCCTGATAGGGGCGCAGCGCAAGGTTGCCAAGGCCGAACGTGAGCGAGCTGAGGAGCATCCAACCGATGAAACTGAATTGCAGGCAAAACAGCCGCCAGCGGTTGCCCTCCATCATCGCCTTCGAGCCCTTCATCACCTCGCCCGGCGCCATGTCCGGGTGCTCGGCCAAAATGTAGTCCGTCATCGCGTAGGTGTAGCCCATAATCAGTCCCGGAATGACGAGCAGGATCGTCCCCAGCAGAATATAGAGGCCCTTCCAAAGCCGCGTCAGCGTCGTCGTCTTCCAGTTTGGAAGATAGGCGAACAGCGCCTCAAAGCCCGGCTCCGTGCGGTCGACAAGGCCGAGGTTATATTTGGCATACCCCACGCCCACGATGCTGCCGAGGATGAAGTACGCCGCCGCCAACACGAGCGCGATCACGATGAGATAGACCGCACCGCCGACGAGCAGTCCGCTCCACTTCGGGCCCAAACCGTAGCCTGTGGAGTAAATCGTCTGTCCGCCGTAGCCAAACGTCGTCGACACGCCCGAGGACACATCGTAATTGAATTTGACCTCCGGACCGCCGCTCCCTGCGCCGTCGAGCAGCACCGCCACAAGGCCGATCAGAATGGCGATGGGCCACTTGCCGCGCAGCGCCTCGCGCGCCGCCTGCCGAAAATCCGCCGCAAGCTTCATAAATTCTCCTCTCCGCCCTCCGCATGGGAGGGTCTCTCTCAAATCTTCTTGCTTCTGCTTATTTAGACGCATTCCACGCCCGTTTTGTTTCACCGGGCGCCAAATTTTCTCGCATTCATGATATCATATGCCGCTGGGAATGGGAATCTCTCTTCTTTCTTTTCCTTGCAAGTCGTTTCCGCCTCTGGTAAAATACCAGAAAACGACAATGGAGGAGACGCATGAGGCCAAGCGAACTGCTCGCCGCGCTGCACACGGCGGAAAAATTGAAGGACACCACCCGTCACTGCTACACCTCCGGCGGGCGGCACGAGAGCGTTGCCGAGCACAGCTGGCGCATCGCACTGATGGCGTTTTTCCTGCGTGATGAATTTCCCGAGGCCGACATGGACAAGGTGACGCGCATGTGCCTCATCCACGACCTCGGCGAGTGCTTCACGGGCGATATCCCCGCCTTTGACAAGACCGCACAGGACGAATCGACGGAGGAAGCGCTGCTCTACCAGTGGGTCGCATCGCTTCCCTCCCCCTGCCGCGAGGAGATGCGCGCACTCTACGACGAGATGGCCGCGCTCGAAACGCAGGAGGCCCAAATCTACAAGGCGCTCGACAAGCTCGAGGCCGTGATCTCTCACAACGAGTCCGACATTTCGACCTGGGAGGACCACGAATACGACCTCCAGCTCACCTACGGCGAGCAGAACGTCGCCTTTTCGCCCTACCTGACGGCGCTTCGTCAGGCTGTCCGGCAGGAATCGCTCGACAAGATCGCACGCGAGGGTGACCGGCGCAAATAAAATCTTTCGCAGCCCATGTACAGCAAAAAGCACTTCCCGCCGCTGGCGGGAAGTGCTTTTCTATGCCTTTTATTCCACGATCTCCGCGTCCAGCAGGTCAAGGATCGCCTGGTCAGCGCTCCAGAAGTAGGACTCCTCGCCGAGAAGCTCGGTGATGCCGGCACGGTCAAAGTAGGTGCGTACCGCCTCGGTCATACCGCAGCAGGCGACCGTCTTACCCTGACTCTTGAGCGACTCGCACAGTTCGAGCATCGCCTGCGCGCCCGAAACGTCCACGCTCGGCATACCGCGCATCGACAAGATGATGTGGTCGTACTGCGGCATCTCCGCCATGCGGTGGTTGAACTCATCCACCGCGCCGAAGAAGAGCGCGCCCGTGATGTACGCCACGCCGGAGGTCTCAAGAATGGGCGGCTTGCCGTCGACCGAGCGCAGCTTGTTCGCGTCGATATCGGAGAAATTCACATGGATATGACTCGACTTCGCCATGTACAAAATGGCGGAGTATACCACGCCGAGCAGGATCGCGACCGTCAGGTCAAAGACGACCGTTGCGAGCATCGTGATCAAAAACTGGCTGATACCGGACTTGAACTTGTGGCGGAAGATGTAGCGGATGCCCTCCCAGTCGTTCATGCGCCACGCCGTGACCATCAGCACACCCGCGAGCGCCGAGAGCGGCAGGCGCGCCATCACGCCGCCGAGCAGGAACATCGAGGCAAGCAGGAACAGCGAATGGAACACGCTCGTAAGGCGCGTCTGCTGGCCGGACTTGACCGCTACGCTCGTGCGTGCGATGGCTGCGGTCGCGGGAACACCGCCAAAAAGCGGCAGCAGAATATTACCCACGCCCTGTGCGATCAGCTCCTGATCGGCGTTGAACGCTTCGCCCTTCATGCGCGAGGCCGACGCGCCGCAAAGCAGGCTCTCGATCATGCCGAGCGCCGCAATGGTCACGATGGGAGAGATCAGGTTTTCGAGCATCGTGAAGCTCAGGCCGCCGAGCGACAGGCGGTCGGCGAGCAGGAGCGTCTTGGGAATGTCGCCGACAACAGCGAGCTGATCCATGCCCGCGACTGTCGCGACGATCGTCGCAAGGATGATGCCGACGAGCGAGCCCGGCACACGTGCGCCCCATTTTTTCGGCCAGAAGACCATCACCAGCACGACGAGAAGGCCGATGAGCACCGCCTGCATGTTCGGATGGAAGCCAAGACGGCCATAGGACGCGATCTTTTCCAAATTCGAGCCGCCCTCCGACACCGTGCCGAAGAAGTTGTCGATCTGGCCCATCGCAATGATGATGGCAATGCCCGAGGTGAAGCCCATGATGACGGGCATCGGGATGAAGCTAATTAAGCGACCCAGCTTGAAGACGCCCGCAAGCAGCAGCAGAACGCCCGCGGCAAAGCAGGCAAAAAACACACCCTGCAGGCCGTATTCCGCGACGATGCCGACGAGCACCGCGCTCATCGCGCCTGTGGGGCCCGAGATCTGGTACGACGCGCCGCCGAGAATGGCGATGACCACGCCCGCGATGATGGCCGTGACAAGGCCCGCCGCCGCGCTCGCGCCGGATGAAACGCCGAACGCCAATGCCAGCGGTAGCGCGACAGCGCAGACCGTCAGGCCCGCCATCATGTCGGCGAGCAGCTTTTTCGAGTTGTAGCCTGCAAATTCCTGCTTCAGGCTGCGAAAAAAGGCAGAAAACATATTGATCCTCCTAAAAAACACATGCCTGTTTACTATACCATCTGCCCCGCGCCCGTGCCAGTAGTAAAAGGGACGGTTTTTAACGAGATTTTAACACTGATGCGTCGGTTTTGCACAAACAAAGTCAAAATCCTGACCGAAACGGCAAAAAAGCGCCGCGTCCCGAAGAAAATACGGGACGCGGCGCTTTCTGTTTCGCCGGATTTACTTGAATTTTTTGCCGTCCTCGAACGCGCTGGCGACCTTCTCGCCCAAGACATAATAGCCGTGGTTGGCGTAGTCAAAGGTGATGACGTGCAGCTTTTCGACAGCGAGCTTGCCGTTTTCGTCGAGCGCGCGCTCGTCTACGCTGACGTTCACGATCTCGCCGGTCAGGAGTCTTGTCTCCTCGCCGTAGCTCACGAGCTTGCACTCGAGCGCGAGCGGGAACTCGTCGATCACCGGCGCGTCCACATGCTCGCTCTTCGTCACGTGGAAGCCCGCGCGCACCACCTTGTCGGGCACGCTGTTGCCGGACTCGATGCCCACATAGCCACAGGCCGCCGCATGCTCTGCGTCGCCCATGCTCACGGTGAACGCACCGCGCTTTAAGATGTTCTTCACGGTCTTGTGGCCGCCGCTTAAATACATTGCGATGATGAGCACGGGCTGCGGATAGACCTATGGCTGTGCGCAAAAATTCTTTCTCATGTCGAAATCCCTCCAAAATACATTTGTCAACCGATTTATGGCCCGATCTTTTCGAGCTTCGCGCGCAGCGAAATGCTGCGCGGCGTTCCCATGCCGTCAAACTGGATGACGTGCGCGCCCTTGTTCAGGTCCACGTCCAGCACCGTTCCCTCGCCGAACACCGCGTGGCGCACGCGCTGCCCGATGGGCAGCGTGCCGTCGCCGTCGTCCTCGCGCAGATACTTGTCTCGCCGCGCGGCGTCATCCGCCGCTTCACGCAGAAGCGTCTCGTCGACCTCGTGCGTGAACGACAGAAGCTCGCGGTCGATATCCAGCAGAAAGCGCGAGGGATAGCGCGGCGAGCCGTCAAAATTCCACCCGTCGGCCTCGGAGAGGTAAAGCCCCTTCTCCGCGCGCGTCAGCGCAACGAAAGCGAGCCGCCGCTCCTCCTCCATGCCGGGGAGCGTTCGCACCTTGCGCGAGGGGAAAATGCCCTCGTTCATGCCGCAGAGGAATACATACGGGAATTCGAGGCCCTTCGCCGCGTGGACGGTCATCAGCTTCACCTTGTCGCCCTGCTCGGCGACATCGCCGTTGCTGAAAAGGGCGATGTGGGCGAGGTAATGCTCCATCGTGCTCTCCTCGCCGCAGCTCGTCTCGTATTCGTAGATGGACTGCTTGAGCTCGGCCAGATCGTCCAGCCGCTCCTGACTGCCCTCGGTGCGCAGCGCCTTTTCATACCCGCTCTTGTCCAGAATATCCGAGAGCACCTCAGAGATGGGCCGACCCTGATACGAGTGCGAAAAGCGCTCGATCAGATCGACGAACTGCTTTGCCTTCGTGCCGCTGAACACGCTGTCTTCGAGGTGGTTTTTGAGCGTTACATAGAGGCTCGTCCCCTCTTTTTCCGCCGTCTCCTGTAAAAAGGCCATGCGCCGCTTGCCGAGGTTCCGCTTCGGCGCGTTGGCAATGCGCCGGAACGACAGATCGTCCTGATAGGCGATCATCCGCAAATATGAAAGTGCGTCCTTGATCTCCATGCGGTCGAAAAACTGCACGCCGGAGTAGATCGTATAGGGAATTTTTTCGTGCATCAACGCCTCTTCCACCGCGCGCGTCACATAGTGCGCGCGGTAGAGGACGGTCATATCCCGCAGCGGCAGGCCGCGATCATGCAGCCGCTTCATCTCGCCCGCCATCCACTGTGCCTCCGCCTCCTGCGTGTCGGCAAAGTGGCAGACGACCTTCTCGCCCGAGGGCTTCGTCGGGAGCAGGTCCTTTTTGATGCGGTGGCCGTTTTTCGCGATCAGCGAGTTCGCCGCCGCCAGAATCTCCGGCGTGGAACGGTAGTTTTCCATCATCATGATGGTCTGCACGTTTGGAAAGACCTTGTCGAAATCCAGCAGATACTTGACGTTCGCGCCGCGCCAGGTGTAGATCGTCTGGTCCGGGTCGCCCACGATGAAGAGGTTGCCGTGATAGCCGCACAGCACCTCCATCAGCTCATATTGCAGCGCGTCGATATCCTGAAACTCGTCGATCATGATGTATTCGAGCCGCTGCTGCCACTTGAGCCTGATGTCCTCGTGCTGCTCGAAAATATAGAGCGAGAACTTGATGAGGTCGTTGTAGTCGAGGCCGAAGCACTTTTTCTCCTGATAGAGATAGCCGTAGAAGATGATGTCCCCCGCCGTGTCGGCGCGCTCGTACTTTTCGCGCAGCGTGTCGAGCGACATCGTGATCATGTCCTTGTAATACTCCGGCTCCTTAAAGAGCTTTCGGATCTCGATCATGTCCCGTGCGGCGGAATAGGTCATGTCGCGCAGTGTGAGGCCGCGCTCTTCGTAGATGATGCCGAGCATCGCGTCGATGTCGGAATTATCCAGCACGAGGAAGCTCTTCGGATACTGCACGGCGTGGCTGTCCTCCTGCAAAACGGAGACACAGAAGCCGTGGAACGTGTTGATATAGCCCGTGTCGTTGTCGCCGGTCAAGGCGTGGATACGCTGGCGCATCTCGTTGGCTGACTTGTTCGTAAACGTCACGCACAGGATGTTCCCCGGCAGGATGCCAAGCTCGTTGACAAGATACGCAAAGCGGTGCGACAGCGCACGCGTCTTACCCGAGCCCGCGCCCGCGATGACGCGGACATACCCCTCCGTCGCCGTGACGGCCTCGTGCTGCGCGCGGTTCAGTCCCGCAAGCAGATGCTCCATGCGCTGTCCCCTCCCCTCTGCAAATCTCTCAATGGCGGTATTATAGCACGGTTTTGATAGTCAAACAAGTGTTCGCTTGAAATTTTCTTCTCTATTGCACGGCGAGCTTGCTGCTTCAAGCTTCATTCCACCGCAAAATGTGCGGCAGGAGCTTTTCAAGAAGCGCGTCACGGTTCTGCTCGTCAATGAAGACAAGCTCCGCGTTCTCATGCCCGCGCACGGCGCGCAGGAACGGTGTGTCCTTCGGCTTGACCGCGGCCAGCACCGGCGTGTCGCCGTCCAGTGCGCACAGCACCGCGGACTGGAACACCTTGGCGTCATTTTCGAGAAAGCCGAGTTCGTCCATCAGGATGATACCGCCGCTCGGTGCGGACTTAATGGGCTGCGCGCCAAGACCGTCAAAGACCTCCGGATGGCGGATGCTCGAGCGGCTGTCGCACGTCCCGACGAGATTCGCCGCTTCATTGTGCCGCTCGTCCTCTTTCTGCGATGCGGGATAGAGATAAATTGGAAAAAAGCCGTTTTCGTCCGCGATTGGCAGACGTTTTGTCACAAAGCCGCCGACCTCCCGCGTGCTATGCTCCAGCAGGCGGCGGATCAGCGTCGACTTGCCGACGCCGCGCTCCCCGCCGTGTACTCGCCGAGGCTCACCTTTCCCGCGCTGAAGCGGTGGTGCGAATAGTCGCTCTTGACGAGGAAAATCTTTCCGCGGCACTGCTTTCTCGCGATGCGTAATGTATTCTGCGTGCGGCCAAAGAGGCAGAACACCATCGCGTCGTAGGACTCTTTCGGCGTGAGCGCCTCCACATCGCCGCAGATCGCGGTGACATGGCGGCAGTACGGCTTCAGAGCAAGGCTCAGCTCGCCGATGCCGCAGCCCGCGTCGCAGATGTGCGCGTTTTCTGGGAGCTGCGGCGTGATCTTCTCCGCGACGGTCTCATAATAGCGGTTCATCGCCGACGCATCACGCAAAAACGCAATGCTCTCGTCCGTCCACTGCATGCCGCATTCTCCTTTTCCCATTCAACCTGTTTCACGGGCAAACCGATACCAGCGCAAAGCACCGCTTTCACGCAAGACATAGCCGCTGAATATCAATATACCTTTATAGAATCACTATAATTCGCCGTGCCGTCTGTTGTCAAGGTACAGCGAGTACCGGTGTCGTTTGAAAGCGCCGTTGCTATTTTTAATCGCTGACTCAAAGAGGATATTTAAGAAAAAACAGCAGGAAGCCGGTGCGATACGCCGGCTTCCTGCTGTTTCTGATTTTTATAGAGGCTCAGCCCTTTTTGAAGAATGCGACCGCCACCACGCCGGGGCCAGTGTGCGTGCCGATCACGCTGCAAATGAGCGTGGAGTCGAGCGAGTCCGCCTTGTCCTGCCAGATGTCGCGGCTGTCCTCGACATATTTTTTGAGATACGAATCGCTCAGCCCGCTGTATCCGAGGATGATCGGCTCGTCGAAGTCGATGCCGCCGCTCTCGTGGATTTTCTGCACGAGCAGGTTGTTGCCCTGCTTCGACCCTCTCGCCTTGCCGATAACCTGAATTTCGCCGTCGACCACGGTGATGACCGGCTTGATGTTGAGAAGTCCTCCCGCAAACGCGACAGTCTTCGAGATACGCCCGCCCTTTTTGAGGTATTCGAGCGTGTCGAGCAGCGCGATGAGGCAAATTTCGTCGCGCTTTTTCTCCAGCGTTTCGGCGATGGTCTTCGCGTCCATGCCCTTGTCCGCGCACTCGAGCGCGTACTCGGCGAGGATGCCAGAGCCGATAGCCGCGCTCTTGCTGTCCACAACGTAGATGTTGTCGTACTCCGCCGCGGCGATGCACGCGCTCTGATACGTGCCGGAGAACTTCGACGCGAGCGTCACAACGACCGCGCTGTCGCCCACCGACGCAACGTCGGAGAAAATCGCGTCGAATGCCGCGGGCGACGCCTGACTGGTCGTCGGCAGCTCGTCGCTCTCGACAAGCCGCTCATAAAAGCGGTGCTTGTCGATGGTCACGCCGTCGATGAACTCCTCCGCGCCAAAATGCACCGTGAGCGGCACGATGCGAAAACGGTCCTTCATGCGCTCGGGCATGTCGACCGTCGAATCCACAATGATCTGAACACTCATGCTTTTCCTCCGTTATTGTTCGTCGCGGGCGGCTCTGCCGCCCGCGGTCTTCTTATGGGTATAAATCCGTTCCAAATTCTCGCTCACGAGCGCGAGCGCGCGGTACATCGTCTGCCGCTCGGCCTCGCTCAGGCCCTCAGATGCCGCCTCGACGATGCGCATGATCTTCTCCCCGATCGCGCGGCCGACCGCCTTGCCCCGCTCCGTCAGGCGCAGTGGGCTCTTATAGCGCTTGCCCGCGCCGCTTGCGCAGGTGATGTAACCGTTTTTCTCGAGGTCGTCCAGCGAGCGGGAGATAGCCGCCTTGTCCTCGTCGCAGCGCTCGCAGAGCTCGGCGGCTGTCATGCCATCCTGCTGGGAGAGGTAGTAGAGGCAGGACACATGCGGCCCTTTCAGTTCGAAGTCCGCCATTTCGTCCGCCTTGATGCGCTTGATGCTGCGGCTGATACGCGTGATCAGGACGGTAAAGGTCTCAAAGCGCTCCTCCATTGCTAATTCTCCTTTTTCCTATTTGTTGACAAATCAACAAGCCCGTTTATCATAGCGCATTAATGTTGATTTGTCAACAAGTTTATTTAAAAAGGAAGTGCCCTTACGATAGGCACTTCCTTTTTTATGTCGATTTTACGCGATTCTACCGCCGCTCAAATTGTACTCCGCGGTGATGTCGTTCCCGTCTTTGTCGTAAAACCGCAGCGTGCTGCGGTCGAAGTCATAATCGCCGAGCTGTGGAGAAAGCTCTGTGCAGAACAGGAAATGCGTCTTTCCCTCCGCATTTTCCATCGTGCAGGTCTCGCCGTTCTGCGTCATGGTAATCCTGGCGATGCGGCCGGTCACATCGCGCCCGCCAAAGAGGTAGTAGGCTTTGTCGCCGCTAAACATAACGCCGTCACGGAAGCTCCCGCCGCCGTAGCCGAGGTGCACAATCTTGTAGCGGCCAAGGAAATTCCGTTCCAGCTTGACATAGCCCAGATCTATGTCCTCGCCGATCTCCATGAGATACCACACCGTATTTTCGAGTTCAACACTGTCGTACACCCGAATACTCGGCGAGAGGGGCTGGGGCCTGCCGATATTGTAAAAATCACAGATATGGTCCGGCAGCGTCGCCGGGTCCAGCGGAAAGGTC
>ERZ507065.709-NODE-709-length-19326-cov-5.824192_pt1 | contig 19326 bp, 18 predicted proteins | sample MGYA00513785_ERZ507065 | MGnify/ENA metagenome assembly ERZ507065
TTGTAGCCGGAGGACAGCTTCTCCAGGTTCTTGGACAGGGCGGAGGTGTTGTTGGCGTAGTTGCGGTAGGCGTTCATCGCCATGATGTTATGCTGGATCCTCATTTCGATCGTTTCCTTTCTTTCTGAAATGATATTGGGTTTGCTGGTCCAACGCACCGATCCCTCATGTGCGTTTAGTGGTTTGGCAGACCAACACAGACGCCGTGGCCTTTGGCGGGCTGTGTCCCTGCACTTCGATTTATTTCAACCGGTTCGCGAGACCGGGTGAAACCAAACTAAGGTGGTTCTTTATACGTCCTGGGCTGTTTTGCTGCGGAACAGGGCCTGTATTTGGCCGGACAGCTCCTCCTCCCATACAGTTGGAAGCAGGTGCTCCAACTGTGTCCGCAGCGCCTGGGCTTCCTCCCGGCTGTCCCCGGCCTCCATCCGCTCCAGGAGCTGTTCCATTGTGCGGACGGCCCGCTCCCGCTCCGCACTCCAGTGGTAGACGGCATCCCGGCCTTTCCTGGCGCGGCTGCGGGGAAGAGATGCCAGGCACTCCGGCCGGGGAGCCCCCGACCGCTCCAGTACCTTTCCCCGCACAATGGGGATGCTGCGGTCGGCCTCTACCCGAAGGAAGGCGCGGCTGCCAGAGAGCTGAGCGAGCTGTACCACAATGTCGCCATGGATGGTGAGATACTCACCGGGGCGCAGAGAGAGCTGAAGCATGGGGGATCTCCTTCCTGTGGCCAGCGGCGCGCATCCATGCGCCGCGTGCAGAAACATCGTCATAATATTGTGGACGCCTGCTTACAGGCTTCAGCCGCACGGATGCGGCCTCTCGTTTCCCACTCGGCGGTCCGGAGAATGTGGATGGAAGGGCGGAGGCTCCCCACCGGCGTTCCATCCACGCTCTCCAGCCGGAATCATGGGCGTTCACCGGTGTCCCGGCCGGCATATTGTCAAGGCGGAGCACAGGACGCCTGGAAAGGGTCAGGCGCTCCTGTCCTGCCCCTGTAAATCAAAAAACTGTTCCAGCCCACGGGCTTTGATGTTTTTTGCCGCGTTGACCTCACGGTCATGAACCGCGCCGCACTCTGGACAGACCCAACCACTTCGCCTGTAATCCCGCGCATGGAGCGCGTCCCGCGTCAACCCACAGGCCGAACAGCTCCGAGTGGTAGGGAGATACCGGTCTACCTGAATAAATGCCTTTCCCTGGCGGGCCAGCTTGTAGCACAGCATTTCCCGGAACATCCCGAACCCCGACTCCTTTACGGCGCTCCCGGCCTGAATCAGCGTGTCCGTCATCGTACCCAGATCGTCGCCCCTCACACATACGGCATCCCAGGCGTTGGCTATCCGCCGGGATTCCTTGTGGAGGAAGTCTCTGCGCTGATTGGCGATGTGCTCATGGAGCAGGCGGTATTTCAGTACGGCTTCCTCATAATTTTTTGAACCAGGCTGCATTCGGTTCAGCCGCCGCTGAAGATGCACCAGCTTTTCCTGGGACTGTTTCAGCCAGCGGGGTGGATCGGCCCTGTTGCCCTGGTCGTCCACATAAAAGTGGCGCAGGGAATATTTCAGCCCCAGGGTGCGCTCCGGAACGGGAAGGACCGGCTCCGGCGGCTGTACCAGGCTTTCATACAGGACATAAGCGTAATAGCGGCCCGTCCGGGCCTTTTCCACTGTGACGCGCTTGAGTTTCCACCCGTTTTGCGGGCGGCGTGGAAAGACGGCCCGAATCATTCCGGCCTTGGTCATGCGGATACCGTCCCGCGTGGTATAAATGGTCGGGCCGGAAGTAAACACATGATTGCAGGCGGTGAAGGAGTCCCGGTCATCTTTTTTTCGCTTAAAATTGGGATGCCCAAAAGCCTCCGGGTTTTGAAAAAATAAACGGAACGCCCGGGACAACTGGTTGTGCTCCTGAATGAGTGCCTGATTATCCACTTCTTTTAGAAAAGGGGCTCCCTTTTTGTATTTTGCCGGGGTAGGGATGAAGTGGACGCCAGTCTCCAAATAAAACCGCTGCTGGTCAGCCAGCATCTGGTTCCAGAGATAGCGGCAGCAGCCAAAGGTCTTTTCAAAAAGTTCTGCTTGCTCTGAGGTTGGATACAGGCGCAGCTTGAGGACATTATATTGTTTTTCTCTGGATGCCATCGTGGCCGCCCGCCTCCAAATCCATGCTTTGCTTTTGGCTGCTTACAGAAATGTGTACCTTTCTGTGAAGCTGCCTGCTGTCTCTATACATTATCCTTATCGTCCAAATCCTCGTCATGTTAAGAGTTTTTTGAAAAAGATTTTGAAAATTGGGGGCTTACAGAAAGGTACACCTTTTTGTGAAGCTGCCTGCTGTTCAACGTTTCGTGTTTTCGTACCGTTCCGCCCGGTAACGGAAGGTAGCCAACGGCATTCCGCACTCCTTCGCGGCGGCGGTCCCTGTGAGTGCCCCGCTTTTCCATTGCAGATAGGTGCTCAGGTAGTTATCGGGCAGCGGCTTTGGCGGCCGGCCGAACCGTACCCCTCTGGCCTTGGCGGCCGCAATTCCCTCCGCCTGACGCTGACGGATATTGGCACGTTCATTTTCAGCGACAAAGGAGAGTACTTGCAGCACAATATCGCTCAAAAACGTGCCCATCAGATCCTTCCCCTGTCGGGTATCCAGCAGAGGCATGTCCAGTACCACAATGTCAACACTTTTTTCTTTGGTCAATATTCTCCATTGCTCTAAAATCTCGCTATAATTGCGGCCCAGGCGGTCAATGCTCTTAATGTAGAGCAGATCGTCTTTTTTCAATTTCCGCAGAAGCCTCTTGTACTGCGGCCGCTCAAAATCCTTGCCGGACTGCTTATCTATAAATGTGTTCTCCTCCGGCACCTGTACTTCCCGCAGGGAAATGAGCTGTCGCTCCTCGTTCTGTTCCCTGCTGCTGACCCGGATATAGCCGTAAACCTGCCCGTTCAAGGCAGCACCTCCTTGCTGATAGAAATGATCTTGGAATAGTGCACCATAAGAAAAGGCAGGGTTGCAAGTACCTGTTCCAGCTAAAAAGCCGTGGGCGAAGTCCCACGGCTTCCTATAAGATATTTGGACTTGTTTGTTTCATTGCAGGCTGACTGTGGACATGCTTGGATTTTTGTATCCTAGGGCTTGTTTGAAAAATGTCAACATGCCCAATCGACGGGCCTTTTGACCGCTGGACGGCGCAATTTTTCCTTGAAATCCGTCAGGATTCCTGCGAAAAAATTGCTTGCCAGCGGCCCCAAATTCCTCGTCGCCGGGCACATCGCCAATTTTCAAACAAGCCCTAGGGGGTACAGAACCGGATTTGACAAATTGGCAGTATGGATACCCATTTTGATTGCACAGGAATTTGCCCAGGGAAATCTGGATGCTGACATTCAAAGCAACCCAAATGATAAAACCGGCGATCAGGTTTTCAGCGGAGCGCAGCGTTGGTTCGGGGAGCGGCCGAACAGGCCGGTTCTATGGAAGAGTTCAAACAGGGCTCCGATGAAATTGAGAACATTATCAGGACGATTGATAATATTGCATTCCAAACCAATATTCTTGTATTGAATACAGCGGTGGAGGCTACCATCAACCGGATAACCCTCTGTTTCTGTCCAGCGGGGGATTGTGTCCTTGCCGGCCTGCCATGCCAGTTGGTTGAGCTTCACCAGTTCCTGCCGCAGTCCGCCTACGGTTTTCGGCAGAATTTCTCAGACCTCATTGCCCCTGCCCACGCAGAGAAGGCTCCCGTCCCGCATGTTGATGGGGATGAGCAGAGGTTCCCCGCCGTATCCGATATCCACCCCCCACCATCTGGCTCCGCCTCTGCTGTGTCGGTCCGCATGGGGGTTCCAGTGGGATCACAAATCCAGTTCCGATAACGTTTCCGTGGCCCGGTCATCCCCCTGTATGGCCAGGCCGCACATCAGGTTTGATGCTTCGCTGGAATCTATGTGGACAGCAGAGGATGGATCAGCCCGTCCTGCTGCCGGAAGTCGGTGAGTTCCAGGGCCTCCACATCACCCAGCCGCTGGATGTTCTGAATAAGGCTTTTCTGTTTCTCTGAGATTTGTTCCGGTGTCCAGGACAATCAGTCCTTCGCTCCTGCTCAGACCTGCATTTCCAGCACAGGCCCTTATAACCCAGGGGCGTGCCGCAAATGGGGCAAGTGTATTTCAAGCTCATGCGCCTTGGCACCTTTCAAACGATAGAAAAACGCCCTGCGATACGCTGTCCGTTGGACAAGCTGACGCAGGGCGTATAAAGGCCGCAAAGAAAGAGCCGCACCGATTGCCGGATGTGGTTTCCTTCACAGACGAAATCGATTTTTATCTATAAACGAAACTGTCTTCGCCGGATTTTTTTACATTTTCCTCCAATATCTTCGGCATCCCACCTGATGCAACACATAACATACAGCGCACGCTGTCAGCATACGATACTAGTTTGTTTGGTGGATTCTGTTTGAAACAATATGGTAGGACCGTTAATTTTGCCGAGGAATGTGCCTTACTTCTTTTCCACCGGGACCCAGACCTCGCAGTAGTAGTCCTGGTCCTGGGTGCCGTCCTCAAACCTGCTGGCGTCGCTATACAGCTCCACATTGATGCCTGCGGCGATCTTGTAGTCGGGGTTCGTGGGCAGCCACTGGGAGAAGATCTGCTGGTTCAGCCCCTGCAGCGCCTGGGGCATACGCCCGGTGCAGGGGAACACCGCCCAGGTGTGGGCCGGGATGGTGCGGGTGACAAAGCCCTCCGGCACCTCGGCGGCGGGGTCGTAGTTGTCCGCGATGAGATACTCGAACTCGCTGCCGCCCATGCTCTCGTCCAGGTTGATGCCGTAGACCCCGCGCACCACCTTGCCGCCGCCCGCGGCAAAGTGCTGGGCCCAGAACCGGGGCACCTCCACCGCGCCGTCCTCATACTTGAAGGTCTTTGCCCGGCAGAGCACGGTGAACGCCTCTTTTTTCATGATCTTGCAATCCATGTTTTGACCACCTTCCAATGTCACTTTGATCCGAAGCGGAGCAAAGGAACGGACCGCGCCTCCGCTTTTTCGCAGTGCGGCAGGTGTGAGCCCATGGAAGCGGGCAAAGGCTTTGGTGAAACTGTCCGGCGAGTCGTAGCCGAATTCCAGCGCGATGTCGATGATCTTCCGGTCCGTCGTGAGGACCTCCAGCCCGGCGGCGGAAAGCCGGCGCTGGCGGATGTAGTCGCCCACCGTCATGCCGCACAGCATGGCAAAGCCCTTTTGAAAATAAAAGGGCGAAAGGGCCGCCTGCCGCGCGATGTCCCCGATGGTCAGCTCCTCCCGGAGATGCTGCTCGATATACCGGACCGCCTGATGGATGCTCTCTACCCAGTCCATTGGTCACACCCTCCTTCTGGCTCCAGCATACCGGAAAGCGGCCGTTCGCGCCCGATTTTCCGTGCTTATCTTTGTCCGGCGGGCTTTCCTTTGAGGGTGAACTCCTGCACGGGGCAGCCGAACTCCTTCCCCAGCTTCCCTTCCAAAAAGCCCATGCTTCTGTAAAACGCCCGGGCGGCGGCGCCCCGCGGGTCGCCCTCCCGGTAGGTGGTCACAGTGACGGTTCTGCCCGTGTCCATCCGCGCCAGCATGAAGTCCACCAGGCGCCGGGCGATGTGCTGCCTGCGGCTGGCCGGGTCCACCGCCAGAAAGCAGAGCATGCCGTCTTCCTTCGAGAACAGCAGCGCCCCCAGGATGCACCCCTCCCCCGCCGCGCAGACCGCGGAGGCCTTTTCGATGAAGCGCAGCACCGTGGCCCGGTGCTCCGCCAAGGCCGCCTCGGTCTCAAGACCCGGGAAGTCCGCCTTCACCCGGTCCACCAGCTCCATCCAGGCGTCGATGTCCTCCGGGCGGGCCAGCCGGACCGCCGTTTGCTGTTCTTTCGTTTTTTGCCGCGCCGGCCGCTCCATGTTTCGTTTCCTCCTTCGGCTTGCTGCTCTCAGTATAGCACAGGGAAAGGCGCGCTGTCTTTCCCGGGCACAAAAAAGGGCCGCGCCCCAGCGGGCAGAACGCCCGCCGCGGCGCGGCCGGTTTGCTTTTTTTACAGAGAAGTGCCGGTGATGGAATACGTCGCCTTGGCCAGGTCGGCGTGAAGGGAGACCCACTCCCCGCCCTTGCGCCAGGTCAGCTCCAGGGTGCTGCCCTCGCCGCCGATCTCCAGCTCGCTGTCAAAGCCGAAGGCCGGGTGGGTGCCGCGCAGGCGCAGCAGGTCCAGCTGTTCGAGCACACAGGGATTTTGCAGCAGGCCGTCGATGGCCTCGGGCGGAGTGTTGGTGCGGTTTATCTCCTTGTGGCCGCCGGGGCCGGCGCGGCGCACCGCCTCGTGGTCGTTTTTGCCGCAGAACAGGTCCAGATACCACACCTGAGGCTTGCCGGGCATGAACATCTGGATGGCCCGGGCCAGCGCCATTTTGGCGTCGTCCTCGCCCAGGGCGCTGTAATAGGTGGCGTTCACCTGATAGTACATGTTCTTGGCGCCGTGCAGGTCCTTGACGTAGCCGCCCCGGGCCACCACCGCGTCGATAAGGCCCTGGATGCGCTCGTCGGGCATCAGGCCCTTCAGGTCCAGCAGAGGGATGCCGTCGTGGCAGCCCAGCATGTTCACCACCCGCAGGCCGCCCGCCTGGATCTCGCCCGCCCAGCGGCGCAGATAGTCGGCGTTCTTGTGCTCAAAGGCGTCGATCAGCAGCCCCGGCAGGAAGAAGTCGTAGGTCATGTAGCCTTTCCGGGCGATTTTTTCGTAAATTTTCTCGCCGTAGCTGGCGTGTATCTCCGGCAGCAGGTCCAGGTCGTACTTCTTCGCCAGCTCGTCCACCTTGGCCAGCAGGTCCCAGGTGCCCGGCTCGTTGAGGAAGTTCTTCTCCCCCACCGCCTTGGGCGCGTAGGCGAAGGCGTCCAGCCGGACGATGCGCGCGCCATAGCCCGCCAGCGTCTTGAGGGTGTCGTCGTAAAACTGCCACACCAGCGGCGAGCGGATGTTCAGGTCCATCTGGCCCAGGTATTCCCGGTGGGCCTCCAGCCAGCCGCACACAGCCTGCTTGGCCTCCTCGAAGCCGGTGAAGTCCAGCTGGGCGGGGGTCCTGCCCTCCGCCAGGGCCGGGGCGATGCGCTGGTGCAGGCGCAAAGCGCGGGTGTACTGCAGGCCGCTGGCATGCATCAGCTGCTGCACCGTGGGCACCTGATAATCCACCTGCTGGTAGAAGGTGTTCCAGTAGGGCACGTCCCGCCCGTCGGGCATGCGCACCATCAGGATGGGCAGCCCCGGCTTGCGGAAGAACATGCGGTCCAGATGCTTTTTGTCGGGGAGGATGTAGCCCTCCTCGGTCATCTCCCCTTCGCCCTTCCAGAACTCGTTCCAGTCGATGAAGAAGTCCTTGTAGGGCGAGTCGGGGTCATGGACCATGCTCTGGAACTGGGGGCTGAGCACCGAGGCGTGGTTCAGCACGAAGTCCAGCTTGAGGTCCAGCCCCAGGGAGCGCAGCGCGTCCAGATCCTCCCGCCGGGCCAGGTCCTCGCTGAGGGAGTAGTCCACCACCGAGAAGCCCCGGTCCAGGTCAGTGTTGAAGACGCTGGGCAGGATGTAGAAGGAGGAGAAAACGTTCTTGAGTTCATCGCGGCTCAAAAAGGCCACGATGTCCGCCAGTTGGCCGCCGATGCTGTCCGGATAGGCGTTGAGCATCGGCCCGCTCGACAATTCTTTCATCGCCGCTCACCCCCGTGCCATCCGTTCGCGGTACTGCCCGTAGGTGAGCAGGTCGCCGTTTTTGGCCACGATGATGGCCGCCTTGTGGGCCGCCGATTCAAGCAGGCGCTGCTCGATCTCCAGCACCATGGTGGTGAAGGGATGGTCCACGCCGCCGTCCCGGTTGCGGCTGCGGCGGTGCTCCAGCGTCTCCTGGGGGGTGCTGTTCAGCAGGATGGGCAGGTCTACCCCGGAAAAACCGTCGCTGTTGCCGTGGGTCCACTCGATGATGAGCACCTTTTTGTCGGAAAAATCCACCCGGTCGTACCACAGGTCCAGCGGGGTGCGGCCCATGCGCTTGAGATAGATGCTCCCGGCGCCGTTCTTGAACCGGGAAATGATGTCGCTCAGCTGGGCGAAGTCCTGCTCTTTGTCGCTGCCAAGATAGCCCGCCAGCGCCTTTCTGCCCTCCCGCTGATAGACCTCCAGCCAGGGGCGGCCGGCGGTCTGGGCGGGGTCGCAGTCCACGTCCTGCCGCTGCAGGTCCAGCAGCTCGTTCTTCACCTCTTCGGTGTACAGCCCGCTGCCCACAAGGCCCTTGAGGGCCCCGCAGCGGAACACCCGCAGCCGCTCGGCGTCGTTCTGGGCGGGGATGCGGTGGGGGTAGTTGTCGCCGCTGAGCACATAGCAGCCGAGGCCGCCGTCCTGCAGGGCCTGACCCAGCAGGCTGGCGATCTCGCTTTTGCCCACGCCGCTGCCGCCGCACACGCAGACGACCGCGCGGCCGTGGGGGTTGGCAGCCCGGATGGGCTCCAGTTTTTCCAGCAGCACCGGCAGGATGCGGGCCGCCTTGGTCCGGTGGGAATCGTTGATCTCCACCTTGTCGCCCGGCATGTCGCCGTGCATAATGGTATTCGTGTTCATACTTTTCTCCTTATGAGCATGCCCGCCCTGCTGTGTGCGGGGCCGGGACGCGCCATAAGCGCGCGGCGGAACACACCGCCGCGCTTTGAGAGCACAGGCGATGCGCTACACCGATTCCCGGTCCACCCGCGAAACGGGCAGGATGGTCTTTACGGGCACGGTTTCTCCCCTCAATTTGCGCAGGATGCCATCCACTGCATACTCGCACATCTGTTCCAGCGGCTGATGGATGGTGGTCAGCGGGGGGGTTGTCAGGCTGGCGATGTCCACATCGTCAAAGCCGACCAGGCTGACGTCCTGCGGGATGCTGCGGCCCATTTTGCCGCACTCCTGGATCACCTGGGCCGCCATGACGTCACTGGTGGCGAACACGCCGTCGATCTCAGGATAAGCGCACAGCGCCGCCCGGATGGTGCCGCGGTAATCCCGGGCTGCAAACTGGCTTTCATCGGTAGCAACCACGATGGGTTCCACGCCCGCCTGACGGCAGGTGTCCAGAAATCCGGTGACGCGCAATTCGCCGGGCAGCTGCACCTTGGGCTGGCCGGGAAAGACTGCGATGCCTTTGCGGCCCCGGTCCAGCAGGCACCGGGCAGCCAGCACGCCGCCCTGATAGTTGTCGCACATGATGGCCGGGATCTTGTCGGAGATGGAGCGCTCCAATGTTACCACCGGCAGCGAATCGTCCAGAATGTCGGCCAGCTCGCCGGTGCGGGTGCAGAGCACGATACCCGCCACCTTGTTGGACTTAAGCATCTCGATGTATTCGATCTCGCTTTTGCGCTCCCGTTTGGAATTGCACACCATGATCTTGTATCCCTGGCGGGCGGCGTATTTTTCCAGGTAGTGGACGCAGGCGGAAAAATACGGATGCAGCAGCGAGGGCACAACGACCCCCACGACCTTGCTCTGCTTTTTATACAGCGCCCGCGCCAGCTCGTTGGGCTGATAGTTCAGCGCCCGCATGGACTCATACACCTTCTGGCGGGTCTTTTCGCTGATGTAGCCCCGATTGTTCAGCACGCGGGAGACCGTGGTCACCGTGACGCCGGCATGCAGCGCCACATCTTTGATCGTTGCCATACTGCAATCACTCCTGCCTTGCAAAGCTCGTTTGCCATTATTATACAGCGCAAAGCGGCAGGAGGGAAGATGCCCCGCCGCCACTTTGCGGGGCCCGGCGCGGCGGCAGAGCCTTTGTCAGCCCTTGATGCCGCTCATGGCCAGCGACTGGATGAACTGCTTCTGGAACAGCAGGAAGATCACAAAGACCGGAATGGTCATCAGGGTGGCGAAGGCGAAGATCTGGCCCCAGAAGATGTACACGTCGGTGGACAAGGCACGCAGCGCCAGAGGCAGGGTGCGGTAGGTCTCGTCACGGGTGACCAGGGTGGGCCAGAGCAGATCGCCCCAGGAGCGGATGAAGCCCATGATGGCCACGGTGGCGATGATGGGTTTGGACAGCGGGAACATGATGTGCCAGAAGATGCCGGCGTAGCTGTCGCCGTCCACGATGGCGGCCTCCATCAGTTCCTTGGGCATGCCCTTGAAGTGGTTGTAGTAAAGGAACATGAACATGGGATAGGCCACCGTGGGGATGGCCAGGCCGATGTAGGAGTTCAGGATGCCCAGCTCGTTGGCCACCAGGAAGCGGTTGATGATGACCGCCTCGGTGGGGATGACCGACAGGGCGATCACCAGCGAGATGACCAGCCGCTTGCCCTTGAACTCCAGCATGCCCAGGGCATAGCCGATCATGCCGTTGATGATGGTGGCCACGCCCACATAGATCACGGCCACCACGGCGGAGTTCTTGAAGAACTTGAGGAAGTCCACCTTCTGGATGACGGCCACGTAGTTGTCCAGCGAGAGTTCGCCCACCGGCAGGAACGCCTTGAAGGTGGACATGTCGGCCACGATCTGGGTGTCGTTCTTCAGCGAGGACACCACCAGATAGACGATGGGCGCGATGAACAGAAAGGCGATCAGCACATAGCCGATGTAGTGCGCCAGGAGCGAGAACATTTTTCTCTGTTTGCTTGCTGCAGTGGTCAATCGTCTCACTCCTTTCCGATGATGTAGTTCTGGATCTCAGAGATCACGAACACGATGATGAAGAACACCACGGCGATGGCGGAAGAATAGCCCACCTGCTGGTTGATGAAGCCGGATTTGTACAGCAGGTAGACCACCGAGGTGGTGGCGTTCTGCGGGCCGCCGTTGGTCAGCACGTAGACCTGGGTGAACAGTTTCAGCGTGTTGATGGTGGTGGAGATGAGCACATAAACCAGCGTGTTTTTCAGCATGGGCACGGTGATGCGCCAGAACTTCTGGAAGGTGTTGCAGCCGTCCAGATAGGCCGCCTCGTACAGTTCCTCGGGGATGTACTGCAGGCCGCCCAGCACGATGAGCATCTGCAGGCCCAGAGACTGCCAGATGTACATCACCGCGATACAGAACATGGCCCATTGAGTGTCCTGCAGCCAGCGCTGAGGCTCCAGGCCGAACAGCTGCAGCGCGGAGTTCATCAGGCCGGACTCGCTGGAGGAGAAGATGAAGGACCACACCACCGCCACAACGGTCATGGTGACCACCTGGGGGCTGAAGTAGATGGTGCGGAAGATCTTCACGCCCCGCAGCTTGCTGTTCACGAACACCGCCAGCAGGGTGCCCAGCAGGATGGTGGTGGGCACCACCATCACGGCGTAGAGCAGGGTGTTCATGAAAGCCTGATGGGCCAGATCGTTGGTGAACAGCTTGATGTAGTTGTCAAGAAAGGTGAATTGCAGGGGCTCGCCCGGCTTCTGCACCAGCATCTTGTTGGTGAAGGAGTAGACCACCGACATGCAGAAGGGCACGATCATGAAGATGGCCACGCCGATCAGCGCCGGGGCGCTGAACAGCCAGCCGGTAAGCGCTTCCTGCGTGCGGGTGTTCAGGCTTTTTATTCGGAATTTTTTCAACCAGTTTCACATCCTTTATGAAGAAGAAAAGGGGGAGCGCCGGCGGCGCTCCCCCTTCCAGTGTTACTCGTTATTCCAGCCGTTCTCAACGATGATGTCGTCGATGGACTGGGCGGTCGCGGTCAGGGTCTCACCGGCGTCCGCACCGGCGATGATGTCAGCAATGGCAGACTGCATAGCGCTGTAGATGGTCATGTGGGCAGGGGTCAGAGGCCGCTGCACAGCGATGTTGGCCTCCAGCTGCTCGCGGTACAGGTACAGCCGGCCGCCTTCCTGCAGCTCGGGGTCCTGCTCCATCACAGACAGGCGGGAGGGGATGGCGCCGTTCACGTCGGTCACCATGTTGATGTACTCGGGGTCCATGCTCTTTTCCATCACGCTCCAGACAGCGTCGGCCACGCCGTTGTCCACGGCGGCGGTGGTCATGGCCCAGACGGTGGAACCGGTGCAGGTGTACACGCCGTTGCCGAAGTCAGGGATGGGGATGATGATGGCGTCGTCGCCCAGAGCATCCACATGCTGGGTGTACATCCAGTGGCCGGTCAGGGACAACGCGCTCTCCTTGCGGCCGTAGAAGGCGTCTTCATAGTCGCAGGCGGCGTTCACATAACCCTGGTCGATCATCCAGGAGATGTAGTCGAAGGCGGCGATGCTGGCTTCGCTGTCCAGCGCGCCCTCGGTGAGCATGGTGTCGCGGTTCATGTAGTCACCGCCGAAGCTGACCACGAAGGGCATGTAGGTGTAGTACAGGGAGGAGGGGTTGTTCTGACGCAGGTACATGGGGTACTCCACGCCGCTGGCCTTCAGCTTGGCCAGTGCATCCTCAAACTCTTCCTTGGTCCAGGCATCGGTGTAGCTGGTGGGGATGCGCACGCCAGCCTCTTCCAGCATGGACTTGTTGGCCCACAGAGCCAGGCCGGAGTCGAACTGCGCGGTGGAGACCATCTTGCCGTCGTAGGTGGACTCGGCGATGACGGACTGCAGCAGGTCGCTCTTCAGATCGTCGCTGATGTACTCGTCGATGGGCTGGATCATGCCGGTCTCATAGTAGCCGGGGATCAGCAGGTAGTCGGCCACGATCATGTCGGGGGCGTCGCCCACCACGGGCGCGACCTGCAGCTTGCTGTCCAGCTCGTCCTTGGGATAGTACTCGTCGTTAATGGTGATGCCCAGCTCGGTCTCCATCTTGTCGAAGGTCTCGCGGTAGACATCGTCCTCCGCGCCGGAGCTCACCCACACCTTGATGGAGGCGGCGCCGGCAGTGCTGCCGCTGGAAGTCTGGGCAACGGAACCGGTGGATTCATCGGAGCCGCCGCAGGCCGCCATCAGCACCGTCATGGACAACGCCAGAGCGCCGGCCACGACCCGTTTCATCATTTTCTTCATTTGGATACTTCTCCTTTCAAAGCAACATCCGTCTTTTTTCGGTCAAGCGATTGACATATTTTGCAAGAAAAAAAGCACCTGAACGGAAGGACCGGCGGGGGCAGTAAATCCCTCCTGCTCCGCCTTTCTTCCGCTCATCTGTCGATTTCGCTTTTCCCTTGAGCACGTCTTAATTATAAAACCGCAAAGAAAAATGTCAACCGGTGGGCATAAATTTCATTGTATCATCCAAAGAGGTCACCATTCCTTTGTGCGTTATCACCAACCGCCCTGTTCGTTGTCCCCCTCGGGGCAGACGAAAAGGCTGCGGAAGGCGTCCAGCTCCTCCTTCGAGGCGCCCAGTCCCAGCAGATATTCCTCCGCCGAGCCGTACTCCTTTTCCAGAAAAGCGCGCAGCATGCGCATGTTGTGCACGTTGGAGCCGGAGATGTCGGTGGTGAGGCCCTCCAGATAGAGTTCGCTCACCGTGTAGTCCGCCAGGATGTCGGCCCATTCCACCCCCGCCAGCGCCAGCAGCAGCATGGTGAAAACGCCGGTGCGGTCCTTGCCGGCGGCGCAGTGGAACAAAACCGCGCCGTCGCACGCCAGCAGCGCGCGGAAGGCGCCCAGGATGGCCTCGCCCCCGTGGCGCAGCATCAGCCGGTACATGCGGTAGAGGCTCCTGGTGCTTTTGACCTCGCCGTTGATGGGCAGCTTGTCCATGGGGAAGTCGCCCAGTAGGGGAAAGTTCAGGTTCTGCACACCGGGGATGGCCGCGTCCGGCCGCGCCTGAACTTCATGGGGATAGCGCAGGTCCAGCACCAGCCTGATGTTCCTGCGGCGCAGCCGTTCCACATCCTCGGGGGAAGCGTCGGCCAGGGCGGCGCTGCGATAGATGCGGTTCCACCGGGTCACGCCGCCGGGGCAGGCGAAACCGCCCAGGTCGCGGAAGTTCATCACCCCGTCCATGGGGATGCGCCGGATCATGCTCATTTGTCGCTCTCCTTTCGCACCAGCGGGTCACGGGAAGTTTTTGCGTTGCCGAAGAAGAAAAAGAAGTCCTGCAGTTCGGTCTCCATCATGGCGTCCTTCGCGAGGTACTCCTTGGCCGCCGCCAGCTGGGCAGAGGCGTCGTAGGGCACCTGGCGCAGGGAGATCTCGCCGTTTTCGATGACGGCGTACTGGGCCGTTTTTTCCGGGTCGTCCGGCCGGCGGTAGGACACGCTGCCCGGGTTCAGCCAAAGCCGGTCGCCGGAGAGCCAGTGCACCGCCTGCCGGTGAGAGTGGCCGAAGATCATGCAGCGGCGCACGCCGTCGGGCGCGGCGGGCGCATGCTCGGCCCAGAACTGGTCGAACAGGAAGCGGCATTCCACGGTGGAGTAGTCGCTCTTGTACTGATGCTGGACCAGATAGCGCACTCCGTCCGCCTCGAAGGACTGGTGGATGGGCAGCGTGCGCAGGAACTCGATGTCCTCCCCGTCCATCTTGAGGCAGTTGTCGTGAGACCACTTGAAGTCATGGCCTTTCTTGGTGCGGTATTCACCGCTGTCGTAAATTTCCGTGAGAAGCTTGTCGTGGTTGCCCTGCACCAGCACCGCGCCGGGAACCGAGCGCGCCAGGGCGATGGTCTCTTTGGGCGCAATGCCGTAGTCCACATAATCGCCCGCGCACACCAGCAGGTCGAACCCCTGCTCCGCCCGCAGCACTTCCCGCAGCGCCCAGACGTTGCTGTGCACGTCCGAGATCACCAGAACCTTCATTTCCGTATCCCCCTTCGGTCAGCCAAATATCCGACGCGCCCCGGCGGCAGTCCGTCCGCTGGTGCGTCACAGATGTAATTCTAACCCCGGCACCGTCAAAGTGCAAGAGGGGCACGCGGGCTCTCCCCTGCCCGCGCAGCGTGCCGAAAACCCCCGAAAGTGCCGCAGCAGCGGGCTTTTCCCGGGAAAAGCCCGCCGCGAAAAAGAGCAAAAAAAGGCAGCGCCTTCCCTGCCGGGAGGCGCTGCGCTTCGTTTTGCTCAAAACCCCAGACTGATGGCCACCAGGAACATGCCGTAATAATAGGTGGCCAGATTTGCGGCGTGCACCGCCGGGTGGGAGGCGCGGTAAAAATAAAGGAACAAAATCAAAAGGTCCGACACCCAGAACAGGGCCGCGCCCGCCAGCACCAGAAAGCACCAGGGCTGGCCCAGGCCCGCCGCCAGCTGGAACCCCTTGCCCAGAAAGGCGGAGACGAAGGCCGCGTAGACCGCCGCCATGGGCAGCAGGCGGCCGAAGCGCATGCCGGGCAGGCGGCTCAGCGCCAGCACCCCAAGCGCGCCGGCGGCGGCAGCCACAGGCACCGGCCAGCCCACCGGCTGCAGGCGGCACAGCCCCCACACGAACAGCCCGTGCCCCGCCAGAAAGCACACGCCGCCCGCCACAAACCAGGGCAGCCTGCGGCGGCGGTTATAAACAGCCAGCAGCACGTCCCCCGTCACGCAGCAGCCCAAAGCGGGCGCAAGGTGCACGAAGGCCTCGGGCCGGCTGCCCAGCTTGGCGGACACGCCCGCCACCGCCACAAACAGCAGGCTGCACAGAATTTTTTCTGCCAGATAGCTTTTGCGGGCGGAACAGGCTTTTCGGATGAGCAGGCACAGCGCGGCGGTGTAGGCCAGCAGCATGCCCGCGATCAGGGCGGCGTTCACAGGGCGGTCCCCTCCTTGTTTTCATTGCGCTCTTGTGCGCGGGGGCGGGTCGCTTCATTTCTTTAAGGATAGCACATCGCCGGGGGTCCTGTCTGCCCGCCGCGGCGGCCGATTCTTGTATCTGCCCCGCAGTTCTTCACCGCGCCTGCGGCGGCGGCTGGCGCGTCTCGATGTCCAGAAAGCGGCGGCGGTACTCCGAGGGCGGGATGCCCATGATGCGGGCGAACACCCGGGAAAAATAGTTCGAGTCGTTGAAGCCGCAGGCGCACGCCACGTCCGCCACCGGCAGCAGGCTGTAGCGCAGCATGCCCTTGGCCTGCTCCACCCGCACCTTGTTCACATAGGTGCTCACGTTCACCCCGGCGTGCCGCTTGAACAGGTGGCTGAGGTAGCTCTCGCTGCAATGGCAGAAGCGCGCCAGCTCGGGCAGCGAGACGTGCTGGGTGCAGTTGATGTGCACATATTCCACCGCGTGGGAGAAGATGGTGTCCTCGCTGGAATTCTGGTAGCGCCGGGCCATGTTGGGGGCGGCGTGGGTGTTGTTCAGCGCCTGATAGGACTGGCCCAGGTGCCCCGCCACCAGCTGCAGCTCCACCAGCAAATCGTCCACCGGGATGGTGGGCGTGGCGATGTTGGCGGCATAGAGTTCCAGCGCCCGTTCGGTCTCCAGCCCCTCGCTGCAGCGGCAGGCATGGGCGATGCACCAGCGGGTGCGGGCCTCGTTGGTCTGAAAAAATCCGGCGTTCACCGTGCCCAGCAGCAGCTCGCCGGAATACACCGGCACCACATACTCTCCCAGCCCCGCGTGACAGACGCCGAAGAAGGGCTTTTTGGTGCGCAGCAGCTTGTCGTGCATCTTGCGTATCATGGAAAGGCAGACGTGGAAGCGCTCCGGCTCGCTTTTCATGTACAGGCAGAAAGGGTTGGTGTGGGCAAGGAAGGGGTCCAGCGCCTCCGACAGGTCCTTGTTGATGTGGATGAAGCCGCCGAAGTCCTTCACGCAGATCTGGACGTTGTACTTGTCCCGGATGAACTGCAGATAGTCCCCCACGCTCTGGTACGGGTTTGCCATCCTTTTTTCCTCCTTTGCCGGGCCGTTTCTCTGCATCCAGTGTAGCCCATCTTTCGCACAGCGTCAACAACTTAGTGCAGAATAATCCAGAAACAAAGCAAAACAATCATGGCGGCGGGCCGCATTTGCTGTTAGAACGGAGACAAATCAAACAAAAAGTTTCTTCTTTTTCTTGATTTTTTATGTTTAACAGGAAAACAGGCGAATCCTTTTGCGGGCAAGGCCCTGTTCAAGTGGAATAATCTGCTCTCAACAAAGGTGTGTGGAAGCATGAAAGAGTTATACACCGATCTGGCCGTGGTGGGCGGCGGCCCCGCCGGCGTCTGCGCGGCGCTGGAGGCCGCGCGCCTTGGCCTTGAGGTCGTGCTCATCCATAACCGCCCGGTGCTGGGCAGCAATTCCAGCAGCGAGATCCGGGTGTGGACACGGGGCGCTGTGGGCGCTGGCAACCTGTCCAGCGAGGAGATGGGCGTGCTTGGCGCGCTGAAGATGCGCAACCTCTACACCAATCCCGACGGCAACCCCCTGTTCTGGGACGACGTGCTTCTGGACGCGGTGACCAGCCAGCCGGGCCTGACCCTTCTTCTGAACACCGACGTCACCGAAGTGGAGGTTCGGGACCGCAGACTGCTCTGGGTGCAGGGCAGCCAGCAGGCCAGCGAGCGCACCTGGCGGGTGCACGCCAAAATGTTCATCGACGCCACCGGCGACGGGTCGGTGGGGGCGAGGGCGGGCGTGCCCTACTGGATCGGCGAGCATCTGTTCCGCAAGGACGCCGCTCCCAAGCCCACCGCCCTGCTGGGCAGTTCCATCCTTTATTATGTAAAAAAGGAAGACCACCCGGTGGCCTTTGTGCCGCCCTCCTACGCCTACAGCCTGGAAGAGGTGGAAGCCCTGCTGGGCCGGGGCGGGCGCATCATGTCCGAGACCCAGAGCGGCAGCGACTGCTGGTGGTTCGAATACGGCGGGCTGCGCAACACCATCGCCGACGCTCAGGACATCGCCTTTGAGCTGCGGCGCATCGTGATGGGCATCTGGAACTACATAAAGAACAGCGGCCGCTTCAACGCCGCCTGCTACACCCTGGAGTGGGTGGGCAGCCTGCCCGGCAAGCGGGAATCCCGCCGGATGGACACCGCCTATCTGCTCAGCCAGGAGGACGTGCTGCGCCACACCGATTTTGCCGACGGCGGCTTTTACGGCGGATGGTACATGGATTTCCACCCCGCCGAGGGCATCGGCAGCGACGAAAACAACTGCACCCAGATCCCGGTGAACGTCTACGCCGTGCCGCTGCGCTGTTTGTATCACGCCGATTTCCCCAACCTGCTGTTCGCGGGGCGGAACATCGGCACCCGCCGGGAGGCCTTCGTCTCCACCCGGGTGATGAACACCTGCGGCCTTTCCGGCCAGGCCGCCGCGGCGCTGGCCTGGGGCTGCCTGCGGTGGGGCAAAAGCCCCGCGGCGCTGGCTCCCGAAGAGGTGGAGCGCATCCGCCAAACCCTGCTGCGGGAGGACATGTTCCTGCCGGGCCTCTCCAACCAGGACCCGGAGGACCTGGCCCGGGACGCGGCGGTGACCGCCAGCTCCCGCTACCAGCCTGAAGAAGGGCCTGCCGCCGGCTGGTTCTCACTGGAACAGGGCGGCTTCATCGCCTGCCCCTGCCCCGACGAGCCCCGCGGCCGCTTTCTGGTGCGGGCCGACGCGCCCGCCACGCTGCGGGCGGTCTGGCACTGCTGCCCCCTGCCCAGCCGCCTGTGCCCCGGCCAGCCGGCGGGCGAACAGAGCTGGCAGCTGACCGCCGGGGAGAACTGGCTGGAGGCCCTCTTCCCTTCCCAGGCGCAGGGGCAGTATGGTATGCTTGTATTCGACCCCGTCCCCGGCGTCTCGCTGGCACTGGCGGCGCGAAGAGCACCGGGCGTCCTGTGCGGCCGGGCCGACGCCCCGGAATACCGCGACCCCCTCTTCCTGCCCGAAAAAAACAGCTTTTACGCCCCGGAGAACGTGACCGACGGATGCAGCCGCGTGTGGCGGCAGCCCCACCTGTGGTGCTCGGCCCCCGAGGCCGCGCCCTGGCTGGAACTGCGCTGGGACGCGCCCCGCACCTTCGACACCATCCTTTTGTATCTTGACCCGGAGCTCTCGATGGAGATCCCCAGCAGCCGCACCGACCACTGGGAGGATCACCACAAATTCGCCGCCCGCAAGGGCATGCCGCCCCAGCTGATGCGGGATGTGAGCGTGCAGGCGCTGACGGAAAACGGCTGGCGGACGGTGGCCCGCTGCACCGGCAACTGGCGGCGGCTGCTGGAGCTTTCCGCCGGGGAGGCCGTGACGGCCACGGCGCTGCGCCTGGTCTGCGAAAAGACCTGGGGCGACGAACGGGCGCATCTGTTCGAGGTGCGCGTATACAGGCAACACCGGTGATTTGAGCACGGGGACGCCCAAACGCAGGATCACCGGTTTGATAGGGCCCATTCAATCATCCGAACATCAAATACAGGACAAAGGAGAATCACAATGAAAATGAGAAAAATGCTGGCGCTGAGCCTCAGCGCGCTCATGGCTGTTTCCCTTCTGGCCGGCTGCGGCGGCACCCCCTCTAACACG
>ERZ507065.736-NODE-736-length-18840-cov-4.959968_pt1 | contig 18840 bp, 15 predicted proteins | sample MGYA00513785_ERZ507065 | MGnify/ENA metagenome assembly ERZ507065
TGGCGCAGTAGCCGATGTAGCCCTGAGCCCAACCGGCGCCAGCCATGTCGCTGAATCGGCAGAATCAACGCAGAAACGTTCGATTCAGTGGAATCGCATCCCCTTAGGATTTTCGCCTTTCCTTGTATTCCAGCGCTTTGCGGGCCAGTCGTAGTAGCGGTCCAAAAATTTAAAGTACGGTTTTTCCTGCGATACCAACGGTTTGCAGAATCGCTACCATGGTAGCGCACCCATTTCACTTAAAAAAAGACGGTGCAGCTGAGCTGCACCGTCTTCGGAAATTTATGATGGAATTTTTGAAATTTTACACGTTAAAGCGGAAGTAGATCATGTCGCCGTCCTTGACGACGTACTCCTTGCCCTCGCTGCGCAGCAATCCCTTTTCCTTTGCCGCCGCGACGCTGCCGCAGCGGATCATGTCGTCGAAATTGATCGTTTCGGCGCGGATGAAGCCGCGCTCGATGTCGGAGTGAATTTTGCCCGCGGCCTGCGGGGCCTTGGTGCCGTTTTTGATGGTCCAGGCGCGGCACTCGTCCTCGCCGTAGGTCAGGAACGAGATGAGGCCGAGCAGCGCGTAGGAGCACTTGATCAGGCGGTCGAGGCCGGACTCCTGAATGCCGAGCTCCTCGAGGAACATCGCGCGGTCCTCGCCGTCGAGCTCGGCGATATCCTGCTCGAGCTTGGCGCAGATCGGCAGCACCTGCGCGCCCTCGCGGTCGGCGAGCTCCTTGACCTGCTGGAGATACTGGTTGCCGTCCTGATTCACAAAGCCGTCCTCGTCCATGTTCGCGGCGTAGATGATGGGCTTGAGGCTGAGTAAATCGGCGGTCGCGATGAGCTCAGCGTCGTCGGACGAAACCTCGAACGTGCGCGCGCTCTTGCCCGCGTCGAGGTGCTTGGCCAGCGCGGAAAAGAGCTCGACCTCGTGCAGGAATTTCTTGTCGCCCTTGGCCATCTTCGTCGCCTTTTCGACGCGGCGGTTGACCATCTCAAGGTCGGCCATGATGAGCTCCAGGTCGATGGTCTCAATGTCGCCCAGGGGGTCGACGGGGACGTTCGTGCTCGCGTCGGCCACGACGTGCATGATGTTTTCATCGTCGAAGCAGCGCACAACGTGCACGATGGCGTCCGTGCGGCGGATGTTCTCAAGGAACTTGTTGCCGAGGCCCGCACCCTGGCTCGCGCCCTTGACGAGGCCCGCGATGTCGACAAATTCGATGACGGCGGGGGTCTTCTTCTTGGGGTGGTACATCTCGGCGAGCTTATCGAGGCGCTCGTCGGGAACGGCCACCATGCCGACGTTCGGCTCGATGGTGCAGAAGGGGTAGTTGGCGCTTTCCGCGCCCGCGTTGGTGATCGCGTTGAAGAGAGTGGACTTGCCGACATTCGGCAGTCCGACGATACCTAATTTCATTTGTACTCATTCTCCTTCGTTTTTCCTTGATTTTCAAGGGGTTTCAGCGTTTGGTGTCTTGGCTGTTACACCATTTTTACACCATTTCCGCATTTGGATTTATTGGATTTCATCAGACTACACCATTTTGCTGAAATTGCTTGATGGCATAATCCAGCGATTCGGCAGTCACATGAACATACCGATCCATCGTCGTTTTGATGCTGGCATGACCCAGCAGCTTTTGCAGCACCTTCGGCTGCATACCGCTTTCAATCGCCCTCGTAGCGTAAGTATGGCGCAAAGCGTGCATACAGAATCGCCGAATCCCTGCCTCATTGCACAGTTTGTAAAGGTGGGTATCATAGGAACTGTTCTTTGCCGGTTCCCCTGTTCGCCAGTTGATAAAAACAAGATCACGCATGACCAGCCGGGAGATTGCCCCCGTTCGCCGGTCGATATATTCCAGTGTTTGTGAGAGCAGCGGAGATTCCTTTTGCCAAGGGCGCTTATCCTTGATTTCTTTCAGATTTCATAAGCCCGATCCGTCAACGGTATTGTGCGGTAGCTGTGCTGTGTTTTCGGAGGACCCGCACGTCAATACTGTTCACCGTGTCGAAACTCCAATGTTTTGTTGACCGTGAGCGTGCGCTTTTCAAAGTCAATCGCGTCCCACGTCAGTCCGATCATCTCGCCGGTGCGCAAACCGGTTTCAAGGATCAGTGCGTACTGATTGTAGCTGCGGGAGCGTTTCGCTGTTTCAAGAAACACGCGCTGCTCGTCACGGGTGAGGAACTTAATATCGTCTGTTGCACGAACGGGCTTTGTAAACCGCACACCGTCCATTGGGTGCTTGGTAATCAGGTCATTCATCTTCGCAGCCTTGAACATCGTACCCATTGTGATATAGGCTTGACGGATGGTGGAACCCGCATAGTCAGCATCCATCTGAATGAACACCTTTTTGCAGTGCATCGGCTTGACGTTGGCAATCATCATTTTGCCCATAACAGGCTGAATATTGTGAACATACCGCTCCCGATAATTGCGGAGCGTATTAGGGGCTAAATCACCCACAATATTCTCAATCCAGAAATCAAACCATTGATCCACCGTCGTATCGGTGGCTACGAAAACATCCTCGTGCGCATCGGCGTATTTTGATTCTTCAATCCAGTTGCGAGCTTCGGGGAGCGTCGGAAGATACTTCTCATGCCGCTTTCCTGTTTTATCTACGAACCGTGCGTAATATAATCCGTCCTTTCTCTGGCAGATACCCTTACCACATTCTTTGCCTCGTAAACTTTTACCCATTCGGAAGCTCCTTTCCCACTATGAGAAGAAGCCCCTATACATTTTATAATTGTAGCACAAGGGCTTTCTTTTCTCAATAGTGAACTTACCTTCAAATTGCCATTGTACGGCTGATGTACTGTTCAAACTCCCGGCGCTTGACCAGCTTTTTTGTCCCAACGAACAAGACGAAGGGGCAGTTGGGCGAGCGGAGCATACTGTCGATCTTGTTGATGCCGATGTTGCTGTATTCTGCCGCCTCCTTGGTGGTCAGTGTCATTTTCAGATGGATCGGCACTTGCAATTCCTCGACCATACTGTTACCATCTGCGTGTTACATTCCGGACTGTTGACTTAGAAACGTAGCATTTGGGGAAAGTAAGAGTTCGTCTGAGCTATCATCTCTTTCCGTATCCAAGTCCAGCAGCCATTTGTCTGGGATCGTGATCAGATTGGGTCCTGTGTTGCAGATCCGTTTTACAACATCTGCCTGGCACGAAAACAATGCGCCTCTATCCAGCTCTGCCCGCATTTGCTTCCCCTTTTTCAAGGCATACGCCTCCGAAAGCAGCTCCAGACTGAACAGATACAGCGGAAGCATAGATGCTTTGCAAATGCCGTTTTGCTGCAAGTACCGCTGAAACCGATACAGCGCCATTTCATCCAGCGCCAGCTTCATCAGCCGCAGGCCCATCTCATCGACGGTGAAATAATGAAAGCTGCCGTTCTTGCTGAAACGGATCAGACGGCTACGCGGGTTTACCCCGTGAGCCATTTTTGCGTCCTTTTGTGGAAGAATGAAATTCTTCCTTCCGCCGCTCTCCATGGCCATGCAGAAATAGAGAAAACGGCTGCCGGTGCTGAGTGCGTGGAACTGCTTGGAGAGGAGCAGTGAGTTTCCAACCTGAATGAATCGTTTTTCTTTGTTATCCACCTTGGCGGATAAGGCCGGTACAATCGCAGGTCCGTGTTTTCGTTTGCTCAAATCAAACTCCTTCTTTCGTGTGAGAATAGGGGGGTGGATGTCTCATCCCTTCGTAATAAATGTAGAAAGCCGGCCCTGTTTGACCACCCATTCAAGGCAGAAAAAATTACACTCAATGTAAACTTTCGTAAACACAGAATGGTCTGAATCTACATTAGGTCTACACTGAGTGTAATGCTTGTGAGTATGTTTACTTATTCCAACATTAAGCGTAGTGCGGCATCGAATGGGTATCTTCCGGTACACAGCCGAGAAAGGCGGCTCTTTTTGCGAATCGGTCGCGGATCACTTCTCCGGCAGGATCTGCGCCGCATGCTCAGCTGCCAATATCCAGCTCGTAGGTGCAGAGGTAGAACAGGAACGACGTCATCTGGTAGCGGCTGATGCGGGTGCCAGCGGACGCCAGCAGCTCGTCAAGGCTGCTGTCCCGGGTGGTGATGTCCTTTTCATCGCACCAGAGCATCGCTTTGGCTGCCTCTCTGCCAAGATCGGGGGCATCCCGAAGAAGCTGCCTGAGCTGCGTCTGATCCACGCCGGTATCAACGCCTGCCATGATCGCGTAGCGGCGGATCAGTACGCACGCCGTCTGATAGTCCACCTTGTCATCGTATTCGGTATTGGGATCATTTTGCCGGAGCAGCCTTGTCTGATAGGCCCAGCACACGGCATTATAATAGGGATGGGCCGCGTTGAATTCCTCGTTCTCGTAGTCAGCCGGAAGGGCAGTGTTGTCCGTTTCCGGCCGGCCCGCGATGCGGTAGAGCACATCGACAAACTCGCCCAGCCTTGCCGTAGTCTTGCCGCCGAAGGTGTCCGGCGCTTCCGGCTCCACATAGCCCTTGCGGTACATATAGAGGACGCTGGCCTGATTGAAAATGCTCTTGATGTCCGTGAATACCACCGTGTCCACAAGGCTTCCGCCGCTGGACTCCCTGGCAAAGACGTGGGCGTAGTAATCGCTGTTGAGGATGTTGCCGGAGAGCTGGAACCTGCTGTCCACATAGAGCCGGTAGGCTTCCGCCAGCTTGTCGGAGACTGTGGTATTCTCGTCGGCGGGGATCACGGTTTCCGTACCGGCGTCATAGCGGAAGGTCTTCGTCAGAAAGGACTTATCCGACAGCACCGCTACATGGATGCCGCTGGAGAGTACATCGGTGCCCGCCAGCAGGCGGGAATCGTAGTCCACGCCGAAGAGATTCAGCAGTGTCGGCAAGATGTCCGCCGTGGAGCAGTATTCATCCACCACGATGTTCTCTGAAAGGCCGGGAACATAGCAGATGAAGCTGTTGCGGTACTTCTCAAAGGTGGTGTCCAGCGTCTGCCCTGCCAGCTCGTTGTACTCGTCTTCGGTCAGGCCGTAGGGGTAGTGGTCGTTGGTCAGGACGATGCAGGTCTTGTCGGCAACGCCAGCTTCTTCCAGCCGCTGCATCAGGTACTCCAGTGCGTATTCCAGCTCCAGATTGCAGGCAATGTACGCCTTCACCGGCTCAGAATAGGGCAGATTTTTCACCGCGTCGCGGTTTTTGGCGCTCATGGCGTTGTCCCAGTTGTACTGGTAGTGACCGCTGAAGGTCATGTAGTAAGCGTGGAAAGGCTCTCCGCTGTTGATGTAGTCGTCCACGGAGGCCTCCATCATCTCCAGATCGGAGGAGGGCCAGTCGATCTTCATGGCCAGACCGGAATCCGCCGCCTTGAACGTGTAGCCCATGTTGGCGTGGGTGATGTTCCGGTTGTAGAAATCCCCGATGTAGTCGTGATAGCCCCAGGCTTGATAGCCCATGCCCTTGAGCGCATTGCCCAGGCAGAACGGCAGATAGTTGGTGCCCGCCACATTGAAGCTGGAATCCGTCTTCGTGCGGGACATATCCGGATAAAGCCCCATGCACATGGTGTATTCGCCGTTGGTGGTGACGGACTGGAACGTGCCGTAGTAATTTTCAAAGAGAATACCCGTATGGCTCAGCTTGTAGAGCGTCGGCGTCAGCTCCTCGCTGATAAACCACGGGCAGAAGCTCTCGGCGCAGATGGTGATGAGGTTATAGTCCTTAAGAAGTCCTGTGTAGTTGTTTTTGCGGGTGGGTGCTGCATTTGATAGATACTCGTCTGTGGCCTTGAGAATATCGCTGTCGGTACTGTCTGCAAGAGCCGTAAAATCGATGCTTTCGATTACGTTATAGGAGTTGCTGCTGTATGTCCGCGGAACATCGCTTATATTCAAGGACGACGGCGTGATCATAATGCTGCCGCTGCCGCTGAAGAGCATGTATCGAAGCTCCTGCGCCGTGGTGGCCAGCATACCGATTTTTTTATAACTGCTGTCGGTGGAGGTGTTCACATTGGTGAAGGTACGATAGACGGAAAAGGCGTTGTCCCGTCCAACATACATGAGTCCCGTGACCGTCAGCAGCAGTGCGAGGAGCACGGCAAAGGAGGCCATAGTCTGTTTCCAGCGCAGCCGCAGCTTCAGAGCCTGCCCCCTTCGCAGGGCAAGGCAGAGGATCACGGCAATCAGCGGCAGCAGGAGGAGCAGGATCTTCAGCAGATTTTGGCGGATCCCATAGAGAAGCTGCGAGTTGAAATTGACGACCACATTTCCGCCCATGCCGATCTGGCTGACGGGCATGAAATCTCCGAAGATGCAGTGATAGACCAGCTGCACCTCGGCCAGCAGCACCTGTGCCGCGACCAGGAAAACCCCTGTGATCTGGCGCAGAACCTTTGGCAGGCTTGAGACTACCAGCGTGCAGAGTGCGCCCCCCAGCAGGCCAAACAGGACAGGATATCCCGCGTACCGGTCCATCGAGCCGAATACGCACAGATGCAGGCACAGCTCCACATAAACGCCGGTCAGGCAGAACAGCAGGAGATTTTTGCGCCACGTATTCCAAAGGCCATGGCTCATGGGCACTGCCGCTTCAGCAGCAGTGCCAGCGCCTTGATTTGTATTTGTCATGGATACATCGGATGTTTTTTCTTTGAGCATATTAGTTCTCCCGTTGGGGCTTTTTTAAAAAGCTTTGTAGAATTTCAGCTGAATATGACAGATAGAGAGCTTATCTTAAAACAAATATTGAAAAAAGGCAACGGTTCCTGTAAAAAATTAGGAAAGATTTACAGGTCACGCGGAGAATTCTATGCACCAAAGTCTGTCAACCGCAGCTTTGCAGCCCACCTCTGGGCTGCAAAGCTGGACTTCACACCTGAAAATTTTACAAGATACATACAGACACATTGCAAAAGCTGTGTTATACTGTACGGAAAATTGAGAGTACCATCGTTTCAAGGAGGTGTGTGATGTGACGGAGACCGTGTTTCGCTTAAAGCGGCATCTGACTTCTTTTCAAATCATGATCCTCGGCTTTGCGGGTGTGATCCTGTTGGGGGCGCTGGTGCTGATGCTGCCTATCGCCACAGTACAGCGGGTCTGGACGCCGTTTCATGAGGCACTGTTCACCTCCACCTCCGCTGTCTGCGTGACGGGGCTGGTGGTGCAGGATACCGGCAGCTACTGGTCCGCCTTCGGTCAAACAGTCATATTGCTGCTGATCCAGATCGGCGGGCTGGGGGTGATCACCGGTGCGGTGACGTTCCTGATGCTCGCCGGACGGAACATCACGCTCAAGGAGCGCAGCGCCATGCAGGACGCCATCTCCGCCCCTGCGGTGGGCGGCATCGTGCGCCTGACGAGATTTATCCTCAAGGGGACCTTTCTGGTCGAGCTGCTGGGCGCACTGGCGCTGCTGCCAGCCTTTTGCCGGGACTATGGACTGCGGGGCGTATGGATGTCCGTTTTCCATTCCGTTTCCGCCTTCTGCAATGCGGGCTTCGATATTCTGGGGCGGACGGATTCCCCCTACCCCTCGCTGACGGCCTATGCCGCAGACCCGCTGGTCAACATTGTGATCATGCTGCTGATCATCGTAGGCGGCATCGGCTTTCTAACGTGGGACGATGTCTGTACGCACGGTCTGCACCTGCGGCGTTACCGGATGCAGAGCAAGGTCATTCTGAGCGCGACGGCGCTTTTGATTACGATTCCGGCGTTTCTCTTTTATCTGACAGACTTTGCGGACCTCCCCGTGGGAGAGCGGATATTGGCCTCCCTTTTTCAGTCGGTCACGCCGCGGACGGCCGGCTATAACACAGTGGATCTGACGGAGATGACGGATGCCTCTCAGGCGGTCACCATTTTGCTGATGCTCACCGGCGGAGCACCCGGCTCCACGGCGGGCGGCATGAAGGTCACGACGCTGGCAGTTCTCATTGCCAACGCCGTTGCCGCCTTCCGCAGGCGAGAGGATCCGCAGCTCTTCCGCCGCAGATTGGAGACATCCACTGTCCGCAACGCCGCCGCCATTCTGCTGCTGTATCTGGGGCTGACCTTTGCGGGGGCGGCGGTCATCAGCACAGCGGAGGAGCTTCCCCTCGGTGCCTGTCTCTATGAAACAGCGTCCGCCGCCGGTACGGTGGGCCTGACGCTGGGGCTGACGCCGCAGCTGGGAGTCCTGTCGCAGAGCATTCTCATCCTGCTGATGTTCTTCGGGCGCGTCGGCGGACTGACCTTGATCTACGCCGCGTTTTCCGGGCATGACCTGACTTACGCCCGCTATCCGCAGGAGAAAATTACCGTAGGCTGAAAGGAGCACACGATGAAAACGGTATTATTGATCGGACTGGGCCGCTTCGGGCGGCATCTTGCAATGCAGCTCAACGAGCTGGGCCATCAGGTGATGGCAGTAGACAGGGACGAGGAGCGCGTCAACGAGTGCATGCCCTTTGTCACCAACGCGCAGATCGGCGACAGCACCCGTGTGGACTTTCTGCGCTCGCTGGGCGTGAGCAATTACGATGTCTGCTATGTCACCATCAGCGGAAATTTTCAGAATTCGCTGGAGACGACGTCGCTGCTCAAGGAGCTGGGAGCAAAATATGTGGTATCCCGCGCTGAGCGGGATGTGCAGGCGAAATTTCTGCTGCGCAACGGCGCGGACGCGGTCGCCTACCCGGAAAAGCAGCTGGCGAAGTGGGCGGCCATCCGCTATACCTCCAACCATATTTTCAGCTACATTGAGCTGGACGAGCAGCACGCCATTATCGAGGTTGCCGTGCCGGAGAATTGGCAGGGCCGCAGCATCGGCGAGCTGGACATCCGCAGAAAATACGGCGTCAACATCCTCGGTGTGAAGCGGGAGAACAAAACCGACGTGAACATCTCGCCCGAAACGGTGCTGGACGCTGATATGACACTGCTCGTGCTGGGGGAAAACCAAAAGCTGAAAAAACACTTCCGGCTGTAAAGCAACATAGAGTCTTGCACGTATAAGGGCTTTACGCGCCGGAGAGGCATCTCAACAAAAGCGCGCAGGTTTGCGGAGGAGGATTCCGCGTTGCGCAAAAACAGCAAAAAATGAGGGAGGACGGCTCTGCCCTCCCTCATTTTTGCCCTGCGCTTTCGCCCTTCTCCGTCAGCTGTTTTTCAGTGCGGTCTGTCTGGCCAGGATGGCATTGACCTTGTCGTAAAGATCCTCGATCATGATCTCTGTCTTGAGGTTGACCTTATAATCGTTCTCTGCACGGCGGCGGTCCTTTTCCTCCTGCCGGTTCTGGCTCATCATGATGAGCGGCGCCTGAATGGCCGCCATGCAAGAGAGCACCAGATTGAGCAGGATGAAGGGGTACGGGTCGAACGCCTTTGCCGCCAGCAGCGTGTTGACAAGCATCCACAAAATCAGCACGCCGGTGAAGGAAAAGATGAACGCCCAGCTGCCCGCAAATTTGGCAATGGCGTCTGCCGCGCGCTGGCCGAGGGTGTATTTTCCCTTCTCACCCGCGGGATTTTCGGAAATTTTGCTGTCTGCCAGCAGGTCCAGCACTTCCTCGTCCGTCATATCGTGGCGGATGTCCTTGAGGACTTCTCTCAAAAGCTTACGGTTTTCTTTCATTGTGATATCATCCTTTTCTGTTTGCGAAAGTTTTGGCGTATTATCATGACGAAGGACCCGACGTATCTCGACCTTGCTCACTGCTCGGCCGCGCCGTGCCGCGAGTTCCTGTTCGGCACGGACACGATGGGGCGCGACATCTTCTCGATGATCTGGTACGGCGGGCGGCTGTCGCTGTTCATCGGCGTCGGCTCGACCCTCATTTCGACGCTGCTCGCGATCCTCTTCGGCGCGGTCAGCGGACTTGCACCCAAATGGCTCGACGCGCTGCTGATGCGCCTGACCGAAATTCTCCTCAGCGTGCCGAACCTGCTGCTCGTCATCTTCCTGCAGGCGATCATCGGCACGCCGAGCGCGTGGAGCATCGCACTTGTCATCGGACTCACAAGCTGGACGAGTATCGCCAAGGTCGTGCGTACCGAGGTCAGGCAGCTGCGCGCGAGCGAGTACGTCATCGCGGCGAAGTGCATGGGCGGCAGCTTTTTCCACATTCTGCGGCGTCATCTCGCACCGAATTTCTTCTCGTCCATCCTCTTCATGGTGGTGATGAATGTGTGCAGCGCCATCATCGCCGAATCGACGCTCAGCTTCATGGGCCTCGGCCTGCCCATCGAGGTCGTGACCTGGGGCAGCATGCTCTCGCTCGCGGAAAAGGCGCTGATGACCGACGCGTGGTGGATCCTGCTCATCCCCGGCGCATTTCTGGTCGTGACGCTCCTTTGCATCACGACCCTCGGCGACTACCTGCGCAGCCGCACGGGCAGAAAAGAAAGCAACCTGTAAATAGCAAAAAGAAGGCACAGCCGTTTGGCTGTGCCTTCTTTCTATTTATGGAGTTTACTGCGCATTCACGATGTGCATGAACTCTTCGCCTGTGATGGTCTCCTTCTCGTAGAGGTACTGCGCCAGCTCATCGAGCTTCGCGCGGTTCTCGGTGAGGATGTTCACAGCCTTTTCGTGCTGCGCTTTCACCAGCTCCACGACGCGCTGGTCGATCTTCGTCTGCGTCTCGGCAGAGCAAGCGAGCGATGCGTCGCCGCCGAGGTACTGATTGTTGACCGTTTCAAGCGCGACCATGTCGAAATCGTCGCTCATGCCGTAGCGCGTGATCATCGAGCGGGCGAGCTTCGTCGCCTGCTCGATATCGTTCGACGCGCCGGTCGTGACGGAGTGGAACACGACCTCCTCCGCGGCGCGGCCGCCGGTCAGCGTGGCGATCTTGTTCTCCATCTCGGTTTTGCTCATGAGATAATGGTTGCCCTCTTCGATCTGCATCGTGTAGCCCAGCGCGCCCGAGGTGCGCGGCACAATGGTGATCTTCTGCACGGGGGCGGAGTGCGTCTGCATCGCCGCCACGAGCGCGTGGCCGATCTCGTGGTAGGAGACGATCTTCTTCTCCTCGTCGGTCATGATGGCGTTCTTCTTCTGGTAGCCCGCGATGACGACCTCGATGCTTTCCTCAAGGTCTGCCTGCGTGGCAAAGCGGCGGCCGTCGCGCACGGCGCGCAGCGCCGCTTCGTTCACAATGTTGGCAAGCTCCGCGCCGGAAGCGCCGGAGGCCATGCGCGCGATCTTGTTGAAGTCAACGTCCTCGGCGACCTTGATCTTCTTCGCGTGGACCTGCAAAATGGCCTCACGGCCCTTGAGGTCGGGGAGCTCGACCGGCACGCGGCGGTCGAAGCGGCCGGGGCGCGTGAGCGCGGGGTCGAGGGATTCGGGGCGGTTCGTGGCGGCGAGGATGATGACGCCGTTGTTGCCCTCGAAGCCATCCATTTCGGTGAGTAACTGGTTTAAGGTCTGCTCGCGCTCGTCGTTGCCGCCGTACTGGCCGCCGCTGCGCTTCTGGCCGATGGCGTCGATCTCGTCGATGAAGACGATGCAGGGGGCCTTCTCCTTGGCCTGCTTGAAGAGGTCGCGCACCTTGCTCGCGCCCATGCCGACGAACATTTCGACAAATTCCGAGCCGGACATCGAGAAGAACGGCACATTCGCCTCGCCGGCGACCGCCTTGGCGAGCATCGTTTTACCGGTTCCCGGAGGGCCGACGAGCAGAATGCCCTTGGGCATCGACGCGCCGATCTCCTGATACTTGCTGGGGTCGTGCAGGTAGTTGACGACCTCGGTGAGGTTCTCCTTGGCCTCGTCCTCGCCCGCGACATCGTCAAACTTGATGCCCTCGGCGGACTTGACGTACACCTTGGCGCTGGACTTGCCCATGTTGAACATCATGGAGTTGCCTCCGCCGCCCATCTTCTCCATCATCTTGCGCGACATATACTGTCCCAGCGCGACAAAGATGATGATGGGCAGCACCCAGGCGAGAATGCTGACGAGCGTGGACGTCTGCTCGATCTCCTCACCCGTGGTGGAGACGCCCGCGTCCAAAAGGCGCTGCACCAGACCGTCGTCAGGCACCATCGCCGTCTTGTAGACGGTCTTTTCATCGCTGCTGGTGAAGAGAATGCGGTTGGACTGCTCCTGGATCTCGACCCGGCCGACCTCGCCCTGCTCTGTCATGGTGACGAAAGTGTTGTAGTCGACGTCCTTGATCTGGTGCTCAGAGATCCACGGCATGGCGATGAAGTTGAAGAGCATCACAAGCAGCATCACGACAAAGTAGTAGTACAGCAGCGGCTTTTTCGGGGACTTGACTTCGTTCATGAAAATGCGTTCCTCCGATCATTGAAATTTCCGGCAGGAAGTGCATACAAACGGGAAAAACTGAACGTAGCAAAAAGCCGGAGTTTTTGCTACGCTGAAAGAAGAGACGGGCGGTCGAAACCGCCCGGAACTTAGATTAGTTTGGAGTATAACACGGGAAAATATCCCTGTCCAGTACCCAAGATAAGAGTTTACAGTTTGGCTACAAGGAGGTCACAGTTATGAAAAAAGCAACAAAGGCGGCTATATTCGTCACGGCTGCGGCGGCACTCTACGGCGCGGCGGCCTACGGCGTGACGAGAACACTGATGGACGTCGCGATGAAGCGCGAAGCGCCCAAGGCGCTCAGAAATAAGGGCAGCGCCCAGCTCACGGGCGAAAAGCGTGACGAGCCTTACCGTGAGGCGCAGCGCGCCGACGCGAAAAAGCTTGCGTCTTCGGAAACGGAGACAGTGCTGCTCGAAAACCGCGAGGGCTTGACGCTCGTGGGCCATCTTCGTGAATGCGAAAAGGCCAAGCGCCTTGTGATCGCGTTTCACGGCTGGCGCTCGGCGTGGTACCGCGATTTCGGCCTGCTCGCGGACTTTTTAAGCCGCGAGCAGTGCAGCGTGCTCTATGTGGAGCAGCGCGCGCAGAACGAGAGCGAGGGCGACTACATCGGCTTCGGCCTGACCGAGCGCTACGACTGCGTCGACTGGGCAAACTGGGCAGCCGAACGCTTCCCCGGCCTGCCCGTTTACCTTATGGGCGTGTCGCTCGGCGGGGCGACGGTGCTCATGGCCGCAGGCGATATTCTCCCCGCCGCGGTGCACGGCGTGATCGCCGACTCGGCCTACACCTCGCCGCGTGCGATCTGGCAGCACGTGATGGGGAAGAACCTGCATCTTCCTGTCCGCGCAGCAACCGTCATCGCCGATCTTCTGTGTCGGAAGAGACTGAACGCCTCGTCCGGCAGCTACTCCACCGTCGAGGCGCTCAAAAATACCGATGTTCCGATTTTACTGATCCACGGCGAGGACGACCACTTCGTCCCGCTCAAAATGGCGTTTGAAAACCGCGACGCCTGCGCCGCGCCCTGCAAGCTGCTCGTCGTGCCCGGTGCGGATCACGCGATGAGCTATTATATGGGCCGCGGCGCATACGAGGCCGCCGTGCGCGCCTTCTGGGAGCATTTTGACAAGTGAGGGAATCCCTCACTTGTCCTCTTCTTCCGTTTCAAGGCTTGCAAAGCGCTTGGACGGGCGGTAGATCAGCACGGCGCAGAGGATCAGCGCCGCCGTCGCGCCAAGGCTGATGGGATAGACCCACATGACGGTCTGGAACGTCATGCTCGTCGGGAAGACGAACTTGACCCACGCGATGCGGATACCGCACACGCCGAGCATCGTCAAAAGTGCGGGCGCGAGCGAAATGCCGAAGCCGCGCAGATACCCGGAGAGTATTTCGTAGATCAGGCAGAAAACATACGCCGGCAGGATCGTCGCAAGGCGAATATAGCCGATGGCAATGACCTCGGGATCGCTGTTGAAAATGGCGAGCAGCGACCTTGCGCTCAGCAGCAGGACAACGACCGAGACAAATGTCGCGATGGCTCCCTCCAAAAAGCTGAGCTGCATCGTCTTCTTGCAGCGCTTGATCTGCCCTGCGCCGTAGTTCTGGCCGACAAAGGTCGTGCAGGCCTGCGAAAACGAGTTGAGCACGTCGTAGGCGAGAATTTCCACATTGAACGCCGCGCTCGACGCCGCGATCGCCACCGTGCCGAGGGTGTTGATGGCCGACTGGATGACGATGTTGGCGAACGAGAACACCGCGCTCTGCACGCCCGCGGGAAGGCCGATGCTCAAAATGCGCTTCAAGCTCGCGCCGTCGATGCGCAGCGCTTTGCGCTCCACGCGCACGCATTTATCCGTGCGCGTCAGGCGGACGTAGAGCAGTGCCGCGCTCACGGCGTTGGCCGCCACCGTGGCGATGGCGACGCCGTTGACCGTCATATGCAGCACAATGACGAAAAAGAGGTTCAGCAGCACGTTCAGCACACCGGAGACCGCGAGCGCCGCGAGCGGCACCTTTGTGTCGCCGATGCTGCGGAAGATCGCGGCCTCAAAGTTGTAGAGCAATATCACCGGCATGCCGAGAAGATAAATGCGCAGATACAAAAGCGCATAGGGGAACACGTCCTCCGGCACATTGAGAATACTCAAAAGCGGCGAGGCGATGAGCTGACCAAGCAGCGCGACCGCCGCGCCGCCGCACACAGCGAACACGATGGCCGTGTGCACCGCGCGCTTGACGGCATTGTCGTCGCGGCAGCCGATGGCGTTCGCGATGACGACGTTCGCGCCGAGCGCGATGCCGATGAAAAGGTTGACGATGAGGCCGATGATCGGGCCGTTTGCGCCCACCGCCGCGACGGCGACTGTGCGCGCATCGCCCGTGAAGTTGCCGACGATGGCAACGTCCGAGGCGTGGAAGAGCTGCTCCAAGATCGCCGTGGCCGCGACCGGCAGGGCAAAGAGTGGCAGCTTATTCCAGATGGAGCCGTGCAGCATGTCGATCTCATGCTTTTTGACTGTAGTTCCCATGATCTCTCTCATTTCTTTCTGTTTTCCGCTTGACCGAGCATCAGTATAGTGCCGCCGCGGCAAAATGGCAAATGTTTTTTGCGTGACCGCCCTGTCAGCATTGACAGGACGGTCGTTTCGCTGTAATATAAGGCCCGCTGACGGCAAATTTCCCAAAAATATGAGGATTTTTTATGGATTATTACCTTTTGACCGATCTGGCCGCGCGCGTCGGCTATCATCTGGCGCTCAGCGGGGCGGAGACGTTCCGCGTCGAAGAGACGATACGCCGCATCATCGGCGCCTACGGCATTGAATGCGAGGCCTTTTCCATCCCCAACTGCGTGATGGTCAGCCTCGAGGCGGCCAACGGCAAGCCTTTGATGGTGATGAAGCGAGTCGGCTTTCACGGCAATGACCTCGAGTCGGTGGAAAAGCTCAACGCGCTCTCGCGCCGCATCTGCGCCGAAACGCCTGACCCGAGCGTCGCCGCGCAGTGGCTCGACGAAACGCTCAAGGGGCGGCGGCACTACTCGGTGCCCGTTTATTATCTGGGCAATTTCTGCGCCGCGGCGGGCTTTTGCCCGGTGTTTGGCGGCACGCTGCGCGACAGCCTGTTCGCGGGCCTTCTTGGCCTCATCATCGGCTTTGTCTCGCGCCAGATGGACAGGCGCGAGACGAACCCGTTTTTCAGCACCATCGTCGAGGCGTTCGCCATGGCGGCGCCGGCGTATCTCGCTGCGGGCTTCCATCTGGTCGACTATATCGACTTTGTCATCATCGGCACCTTAATGATCTTGGTCCCCGGCCTTCTCATCACGACCTCCATGCGCGACATCATTTACGGCGATACGAACTCCGGCATCAACCGCATCGTGCAGGTGCTTCTCTCGGCGTTCGCCATCGCGCTCGGCACGGCGGCGGCATGGCGCGTCACGTCCGGCGTATACGGGCTGACGGTCGCGTCCGGCTCAGCGAGCTATCCCGCCTGGGCACAGGCCGTGATGATCTTTGTCGCCTGTACGGGCTTTTTCATCCTCTTCAATGTGCACGACTGGGGCAGCATTCTCTGCGCGCTCGGCGGCGTGTTCACATGGATGACGTACCTGCTCTGCCGTGATCTGGGCATGAGCATTTACAGCATGAATTTCTTTGCCGCCGTCGTCTCGGCGCTGTATTCTGAGCTTATGGCGCGCTCGCGCAAATACCCCGTCACGTCGTACCTCGTCATCTCGCTCCTGCCGCTGGTGCCGGGCGCGGGCATTTACTACACGATGAGCCTCGGCCTGGGCGGCGATGTGCAGGCCGCGGTGCACAAAGGACTTGAGACCGCGGGCGTCGCGGGCAGCATCGCCGTGGCGATCCTGCTGGTGTCCACGATCTTCCGCCTCGTCACCGCGCAGAACGGGAAAAGCAGAAAGTAGTGTTCGAAAAGTAAAAACTGCCGCCCGTTTGGGCGGCAGTTTTTTATTGCAGTGCGTCAATGTAAGCGTTCAGCGCGGCAAAATCGCCGCGGGGATAGGCGTTCAGGTCGCGGTTTTTCGCGTTGATGAGACAGTCGGTCAAAAGAAAGACATCCATCCCGACCTCACGCGCGGCCATGTCCTCGGTCGCGTCGTTGCCGACCATCAGGCACTCCTCCGGCTTGACGCCGAGCGTGCGCGCGACCTCGAGGTAGTAAGCAGGATTCGGCTTGCAGAAGGTCGAGTCCTCGTAGGTCGTGTAAATTTCAAAATCCTCCGGCACAAGGCCCGCCCAGCGGATACGGTTCTCCGTCGCCACGTGGGGAAAGATCGGATTCGTCGCCAGCGCGACGCGGTAGCCGCACTCTTTGAGCTTATGGACCGTCTCCACCGACGCGGGATTAAAGCCGCAGATGTCGCGCGCGGCGTTGAACTCATTGGCGTAGAAATCCTCGAAAAGGCCCTGGTCGCTTTGGCACTTTTCCTCGCCGTAGATCGCCGCGAACTTCTTCCAGAAGGCCTGCTCGTTCGTGCAGCTGCCGTCGTTTTTGACCATGGCCGCCGTGCCCGCCCAAATGGCGTCGACGAGGGATTTGGGCTCGTAGCCGTAGGGCGCGAGCTTTTTGGCGAGAAACTTAAAGTATCCGGTCGTGAACGCCTCCTGATCCATCGGCAGCAGCGTCCCGTCCAGGTCGAATAAAATGGTCGTGATGTTCAATGCGCTTCTCCTGTTCATGTAAAGTAAGTCCATCATAGCCGTTTTTGAGGAGAATGGCAAGAGCCTGGGCAAAGAATGCCCGCTCACTCGCCGCGCTCTTTCAAAAGGTCGATGATCTTCTGAAGGCCGAGAAACGCCATGCCGGTCAAAAATGCGGGAGCCCAGCATCGCAGCGCGTCGGAAAACACGAAATGCCACGAGCTGGTGTTCGGCCCCGACGCATAGCCTTGACTGCCGGCGGGCAGGCCGAGCAGGAACCCCACGATCCAAATGACGACCGTGAGCCTGCCGAAAAAGTCGTCGTCCACAAGGCGGCTCACGCCGCCGCTCCTGCGTTTTTGATTCGGGTAAAGCAGCTCGTTCGGATCGGTCGCGAGCGCGTCGCTGATGCGCACCAGCATGTCAAGGTCCGGGTAGGAATTGCCGCGCTCCCAGCTTGAAACGGTCTGGCGGGCGATGGAGAGCTTTTCCGCGAGCGCGTCCTGCGAAAGACCTGCCCTTTTCCGCAGCCGCCGCAGGTTGGAACTGAAATCAGACATAGATCGACCTCCCTTGCTGCTCACATCATAGCAAAAAAGCCACGAGCAGACAAGCAAAGGTTCTTTGCGGGCGGCGTAGAATGAAAAGCCTCGTAGAGTTTCGTGCCGCGCACGGCACGAAATAAATTCAAATTCGTTTTCTGCCGCGACAGAAGGTGAATTGCCGCAGAGCGGCAAGAAAAGCTGCCCCGAGTATTTTAATTTCTAACGGAATCCAAAAAAAGAGACAGCTTAAAGCCATCTCTTTTTTGGTGCCTCGTCGGGGATTCGAACCCCGGACACCCTGCTTAAAAGGCAGGTGCTCTGCCAACTGAGCTAACGAAGCATATTCTATTCCAAACCACCGAAGCGGTAAAAATCTGGCAGGGATGGCTGGACTCGAACCAGCGAATGAGGGAGTCAAAGTCCCTTGCCTTACCGCTTGGCTACACCCCTATTGGGAAGAGAGGGCTGGGGCCAAATCCCATCCCTCTCTTTTTGTGGGGTGGGTAAAGGGACTCGAACCCTCGACACCCGGAACCACAATCCGGTGCTCTAACCAACTGAGCTACACCCACCACATATTCTGTATCCGTGCGATATTTGCTGCTTTGCTGAGGGGCGCCTTGTAAATGGTACGCCAGGAGGGATTCGAACCCCCGGCCTACTGCTTAGAAGGCAGTTGCTCTATCCAACTGAGCTACTGGCGCGAATTGAATGGAGCAGGTGACGGGAATCGAACCCGCATCCCCAGCTTGGAAGGCTGGTGCCCTAGCCATTGTGCTACACCTGCATGCGCCCTCCGCAAAAATCGTCAGCTCTGTTATAATAGCATCAGTGTCCCGTTTTGTCAACGTTTTTTCAGAATTTTTCTGCGCTTTTTTATGTTATCTGAGTAGAGCGCACAAAAGCCTTGCACCGTCAGCACTTTCCGGCCGCGCGAACGCGCCGCACAGCCGCTCAGGATGCCACTGCACGGCAAAGACGGGGAGCGTCCTGTGGCCGACGGCCTCGACCGTGCCGTCCTCCGCGCAGGCGAAGACCTGAAGCCCCGTCCCCAGCCGCCAGACGGCCTGATGGTGTGCACTGTTGACCGTGCAGCGCGTGCCGTACAGCTCGCGCAGAAGGCCCGGCGTGGTGTTGATGGCATGCAGCCGGTCAACGCCGTCAATTTGACTGTGGCCCTCGATGTGCTGACGCAGCGTGCCGCCAAAATAGACGTTGAGGACTTGCAGCCCGCGGCAGATGCCGATGACAGGCTTTCCCGCGCACAGGAAGTTGTCAATCAGCGTGAGCTCACGCGCGT
>ERZ507065.768-NODE-768-length-18075-cov-27.277081_pt1 | contig 18075 bp, 9 predicted proteins | sample MGYA00513785_ERZ507065 | MGnify/ENA metagenome assembly ERZ507065
CAGACCGACTTTTCCTATTACGGTCTGTACCTGCTGGACTATCTCCGCACGAACAGGTTTGAACAGGCTTCCGACGATGCCTTCATCCGGGAACGTGCCGACCGTGCCGCCGAAACGTATGAGCGTGCGCGGCTCGAAGGCTATCCGTCCGAGGGGGCGCAGGAGTTGGCGATGGACACGCTCCTGCGTGGTCTTCGCTATTCCAAGTACGCCATCCTCCGCGAAGTCGTGGAAAACGAGTTTGCCGACGAAGTGCCGGAAAAGAAACGCGAAGCCTTCATCCGAAAGCTGCTGCCGCCTGTCGGCAACGTATTCTCCGCCTATGATCTTTCGGACGACAACTTCGCCCTGTCGCCCGAATACGACCTGCTCTACACGGAGCTGACGGGAGCCGTCGTCCTTTATATCGGGGAATATGGCGTTTAACCGCAAACAACGGCTGCGGGACAACATCGAGGCGATACGGACGGCATTCATCCTTGACAGGGAACGGAGGACGGCAACCGCCGAGGAACAAGCCATACTTCGGAAGTATTGCGGTTTCGGCGGGTTGAAGTGCATACTGAACCCGGCAAAGGAACTGACGGATGCCGTGCATTGGGCGAAATCGGACCTCGAACTGTTTGCCCCTACGGTGGAACTGCACAGGCTGGTGCGTGAAAACAGCAAGGACGATACGGAGTACAAGCGGTACGCGGATGCCATGAAGCAGTCCGTGCTGACCGCATTCTACACACCGCCGGAGATAACCGGCACGATTGCGGAGGCTCTGCATGAACACGGCATACGTCCCGACCGTGTGTTGGAGCCGTCGGCGGGCGTGGGCGCATTCGTGGATGCCGTGCTGGAAAACAAGCCGGACGCGGACATCATGGCTTTCGAGAAAGACCTGATGACGGGCAAGATATTGGGACACCTGCATCCCGACCAAAAGGTAAGGGTGCAGGGATTCGAGAAGATAGAGAAGCCCTTCACGGATTATTTCGACCTTGCCATCTCGAACATCCCGTTCGGCGACGTGGCTGTGTTCGACCCGGAGTTTACAGGAAGCCAAGACCCGGCAAGGCGTTCCGCACCGAAGGCAATACACAACTACTTCTTCCTGAAAAGCCTTGACGCTGTGCGTGAGGGCGGCATCGTGGCGTTCATCACCTCGCAGGGGGTGCTGGACGCACCGTCCAACGCACCCATACGCGAGTATATGATGCGTAATGCCAATCTGGTGGGTGTCGCACGCCTGCCGAACAATCTCTTCACGGACAACGCGGGTACGGAGGTGGGCAGCGACCTGATTATCCTGCAAAAGAACAGCGGAAAGAACGGGGAACTGTACTACAACGAGAAACTTTTCATGCAGACCGAACAGACGCCCATCGGCACTTCGGTGAACGGGTATGTATGGAGCATCAGCTCTCTTTCCAATACGGATTTAATCAGAGGCACAGACCCTTACGGGAAACCTGCCTATCAACTCCTGCACCGGGGCGGCATCGGGCAAATGGCGGAGGACTTGCGGGAACATCTGAAAATCGAGTTGCATCAGTTTGACAAAGAACTGTATGAAATGTACAGCCTGCATCCGGCACAGGGGAAAAGCACGGTTACGGAAACCATTTCCATACCAGTTGTCACTCCTGAGATACAGCCACGTAATGAAATGGCAGCCAAGCCCGAAGCGGTAACACCGCAGCCGGAGGAAGAAAAGCCGGAGATAGAGCCGCACCGTCCCGATTATTCGGAGGGCGTGCAGCTCTCCCTGCTCGACCTCTGGGGCATGACCGAGGAGGTACGCAAGCAGGAAGCACCCTCCAAGAAGAAAAAGACGGCGAAAAAGGAAAGCCCGGCAAGACGTATGCCTCCCAAACCGCAGGCGCAGGTTACGCCGAAGGTTACGACCGCACCGCCACAGCCGTCTGCCGCACCACCGACGGAGAACAGGGACAGCCAAGAAACAAAGCCGGTGAGTGTCGCAGCCAAAGCCGATCCGGATGATATTTACGCCACTTTGGATTGGGATACCAACCCGCCCATCAACGGCTTCTATGAAATGATGATGGACCTCACGCCGGAGCGACGCAAGGAGCTTCGCAGGCTGGCGGCACAGCATCAGGAGAAACGGCAGCATGTCCCGGACGTGAAAGCCGCACCGGAGCAGGAAACACGGCAACCCGAAACGCAGCCGGAAGTTGCCGCCACTCCTGCCGCTCACGCAACGGAAACGGCTGCAACCTCCCTTTTCCCCGAAATGGAAGCGGAAAAACCGGAGGAGGAACCTCTCGACCTTTCTCCCCGTCCGTTCAACGGCATGCTGGAGCCGCACTATCGTGACGGCTCTATGGTACTGGATGCTTCACGCAATCTCGGTTATTTGAAAGACCTCACGCCTTACGGCGCGACATTCCAACCGCTTGACCTGACTGGCTACCAGAAGGAGAAAGCGATGTTGTATGTGTCACTCCGTGATTCATACGAGCGGCTTTACCGCTACGAGGCGGAGTATCACGATGAAGGGTCTGCACAACGCATAGCGTTGAACACCTGCTACGATGAGTTTGTCATGCGCTACGGCAACCTCAATGCCAAGCAGAACGTGAAACTGTTGATGATGGATGCCGCCGGGCGCGACATCCTTTCGTTGGAACGTGCGGAAGACGGCAGGTTCGTCAAGGCGGACATCTTCGAGCGTCCCGTTTCCTTCTCGGTGGAGAGCCATGCCAACGTAAGCTCTCCCGAAGAGGCACTCTCCGCATCGCTCAACAAGTTCGGCACGGTCAATCTCGACTATATGCGGGAGATAACCGACAGCACGGAAGAGGGATTGCTTGACGCCCTCAAAGGACGCATCTTCTACAACCCGCTCGTAACCGGTTACGAGATAAAGGACAGGTTCATCGCCGGGAACGTGATAGAGAAGGCGGAGCGCATCAAGGCATGGATGGGTGACAACCCAGAAAACGGGCGTATGCCGGAAGTGAAGCAGGCGTTGTTGGCTCTGAAAGAAGCCGAGCCGCCGCGCATCGCCTTCGAGGACCTCGACTTCAATTTCGGGGAACGCTGGATTCCGACGGGCGTGTACGCCGCCTACATGAGCCATCTTTTCGACACGGACGTGAAAATCGCCTACTCCGCAAGCATGGACGAGTATTCGGTGGCGTGCGGCTACCGCACCATGAAAATCACGGACGAGTTTTTAGTGAAGGGCTATTACCGGAACTATGACGGTATGCACCTGTTGAAACACGCCCTGCACAACACCTGCCCCGACATGATGAAGTCCATCGGCAAGGATGAGCATGGCAATGACATCAAGGTGCGCGACAGCGAGGGCATACAGCTCGCCAACGCCAAGATTGACGAAATCCGTAACGGGTTCTCGGAATGGCTGGAAGAGCAGTCGCCGCAGTTCAAGGAACGGCTGACGACAATGTACAACCGCAAGTTCAACTGTTTCGTGCGACCGAAGTATGACGGTTCGCACCAGACGTTTCCCGACCTCAATCTGAAAGGATTGGCAAGCCGGGGTATTCAAAGCGTTTATCCGTCGCAGAAGGATTGCGTCTGGATGATAAAACAGAACGGAGGCGGGATCTGTGACCACGAAGTTGGAACAGGTAAAACACTGATAATGTGTATTGCAGCGCATGAAATGAAGCGTCTGAACTTGGCGCACAAGCCGATGATTATCGGCTTGAAGGCGAACGTGGCGGAGATAGTAGCCACTTATCAGGCGGCATATCCTAATGCGAGGATTCTCTACGCTTCGGAAAAGGATTTCTCGACTGCCAACCGCGTGCGTTTTTTCAACAACATCAAGAACAACGACTACGATTGCGTCATCATGTCGCACGACCAGTTCGGCAAGATACCGCAGTCGCCGGAATTGCAGCAGCGCATCCTGCAAGCAGAGCTTGACACGGTGGAGGAAAACCTCGAAGTGCTACGGCAGCAGGGAAAGAACGTGTCGCGGGCGATGCTGAAAGGATTGGAGAAGCGCAAGCACAACCTTGAAGCGAAGCTGGAGAAGGTGGAACACGCCATAAAGTCACGCACGGACGACGTGGTGGATTTCAAGCAGATGGGCATCGACCACATCTTCATAGATGAGAGCCACCAGTTCAAGAATCTGACTTTCAACACGCGCCACGACCGTGTGGCGGGATTGGGAAACAGCGAGGGAAGCCAGAAGGCACTTAACATGCTCTTTGCCATACGCACCATACAGGAGCGCACAGGAAAAGACTTGGGTGCGACCTTCCTCTCCGGCACGACTATCAGCAACTCACTGACTGAATTGTACCTGCTGTTCAAGTACCTGCGCCCGAAGGAGCTGGAACGGCAGGACATAAGGTGTTTCGACGCTTGGGCGGCGATATTTGCCAAGAAGACGACGGATTTTGAATTTAACGTGACGAACAATGTGGTCCAGAAGGAGCGTTTCCGCTACTTCATCAAAGTGCCGGAGCTTGCCGCCTTCTATAATGAAATCACGGACTACCGCACGGCGGAGGATGTGGGCGTTGACCGTCCTGCCAAGAACGAGATACTGCACCATATACCGCCCACGCCGGAACAGGAGGACTTCATACAGAAACTGATGCAGTTCGCCAAGACGGGCGATGCCACCTTGTTGGGCAGGCTGCCGCTTTCGGAAACGGAAGAAAAGGCGAAGATGCTCATCGCCACGGACTATGCCCGGAAAATGGCACTCGACATGCGCATGATAGACCCGAATTACGAAGATCATCCCGACAACAAAGCGAGTCACTGTGCCAAGATGATCGCGGAGTATTATCAAAAATACGACGCCCAGAAAGGCACGCAGTTCGTTTTCTCTGATTTGGGGACATACCAGCCGGGCGACGGGTGGAACGTCTATTCGGAAATCAAGCGCAAACTGACGGAGGACTACGGTATACCGCCAAGCGAGGTGCGCTTCATTCAGGAGTGCAAGACCGACAAGGCGCGGAAGGCGGTGATAGACGCCATGAACGCCGGGACGGTGCGTGTGCTGTTCGGCTCCACCTCCATGCTCGGAACGGGTGTGAACGCACAGAAACGGTGTGTGGCAATTCATCATCTTGATACGCCGTGGCGACCGTCCGACCTGCAACAGCGTGACGGACGGGGAGTTAGAGCAGGCAACGAGATAGCCAAGCATTTCGCCGGGAACAACGTGGACGTAATAATCTACGCGGTGGAAAAATCACTGGACAGTTACAAGTTCAACCTCCTGCACTGCAAGCAGACTTTCATCAGCCAGCTTAAAAGCGGTGCTATGGAAGCGCGTACCATCGACGAGGGGGCAATGGACGAGAAATCGGGCATGAACTTCTCGGAATATATGGCGTTGCTATCCGGCAACACCGACCTGCTGGACAAGGCGAAACTGGAAAAACGTATCGCCTCGCTCGAAGGGGAACGCAAGTCGTTCAACAAGGGCAAGCGTGATTCGGAGTTCAAGCTGGAATCGAAGACCCGCGAGCTGGGCAACAACACAGCTTTCATAGATGCCATGACGGAGGACTGGAACCGCTTCCTCTCTGTGGTGCAGACCGACAAGGAGGGCAATCACCTTAATATAATAAAGGTGGACGGAGTGGATTCCGCCGATGAGAAAGTCATCGGAAAGCGTTTGCAGGAGATAGCCAAGAATGCCACGACCGGAGGGTTGTACACGCAGGTTGGAGAGTTTTACGGTTTCCCGATAAAGGTGGTCAGCGAAAGGATACTCAAAGAGGGATTGGAGTTTACCGACAACCGCTTCGTGGTCGAGGGGAACTACAAGTACACCTACAACAACGGGCATCTGGCGCTGGCTGACCCGTTGGCCGCCGCCCGCAACTTCCTCAACGCGATTGAGAGAATCCCCTCCATCATCGACCAGTATAAAGCGAAGAATGAGGTCTTGGAACGTGAGATACCGCAGTTGCAGGAGATAGCAGGCAAGGTGTGGAAGAAGGAGGAAGAACTGAAACAGTTGAAGTCCGAACTTGCCGCCCTTGACCGCAAGATACAGCTGGAACTTGCGCCGCCTACACCCGAAATCACCGAAAAGGAGCATGAAGGGCAACAGGTCAAACCGGAAGCGAAAGGTGTGCGAAACGGTATCAGGCAATATCCCGAAGATACATCACCGCAAATACGCAATCCATCGGAAAGTATTATCGCCAATCACACCATAACTGGGCATCCGGGGCTGTATGCCAAGGAGGAAACCCGGTCCAAAGGATTGAAAATATAACCTTAGGAATTTTATCTGAAGTATTAATAAGGGCTATCCCAAAAGGTCTAAAAGTAAATTTTATCCTTTCTGCAAGTATCTGTAGGATGGCAACTGCATTTTTTTTCTTTTTGGGCAGCCCTTATTAAAATTTATTCTTATTTTAGGTTATATACATTCATGTCCATTTATGTAAAAAATCCTGCTGACCTTGTTTATGTCTTGTCAGTCACCATTTGCAAAACCATATTTGACCCTCAAAGAGGCTGAATTTGATAAGCAACTTGCTACATACTCATAATAAGGAGCTAAATAGAACACGAATGGGAAATACTCAAATGCCAAACTAAAGAAGATATTGGCCAAAATAAACGCTATACCGAGAGAGAAACTTGATTTTTCAACTTCCTAAAACGGTGTTGTTCAAACATTTCTACTTATTTGTACTTGCCAGTTGAACCTACGCTTCCCTAATAAAATGTCTATGGTAAAAAAAGTTAAAAAATCCTCCCACTTTTGTTAGATATATTTTTTTTGTGTAATTTTGCAATCGTTATGCGGCAGTAATAATATACATATTAATACGAGTTAGTAATCCTGTAGTTCTCACATGCTACGAGGAGGTATTAAAAGGTGCGTTTCGACAATGCATCTATTGTAGTATATTATTGCTTAATCCAAATGAATATTATAAATTTAGGAATTCTTGCTCACATTGATGCAGGAAAAACTTCCGTAACCGAAAATCTGCTATTTGCCTGCGGAGCAACGGAAAAGCGCGGCAGTGTTGATAAAGGTGACACCATAACAGACTCTATGGATATAGAAAAACGTAGAGGAATTACTATTCGGGCTTCTACGACATCTATTGTTTGGAATGGTGTGAAATGCAATATCATTGACACTCCGGGACACATGGATTTTATTGCAGAGGTGGAGCGGACATTCAAAATGCTTGATGGAGCAGTCCTCATATTATCGGCAAAGGAAGGCATACAAGCACAAACAAAGTTGCTGTTCAAGACTTTGCAAAAACTGCAAATCCCGACAATTATATTTATCAATAAGATTGATCGTGCCGGCGTAAATCTTGAGCGTTTATATCTGGACATAAAAACAAATCTGTCGCAAGACGTCTTGTTTATGCAAACGGTTGTCGATGGAGTAGTTTACCCGATTTGCACCTCAACAGATATAAGGGCAGAACACAAAGAATTTGTATGCAACCATGACGACGATATATTAGAACTATATTTGGCGGATAAAGAAATCTTACCGGCAGATTATTGGAATGCGATAATCGCTCTTGTGGCAAAAGCCAAAGCCTATCCGGTCTTGCATGGATCAGCAATGTGCAATATTGGCATCAATGAGTTGTTAGACGCCATCATTTCTTTTATATTTCCTCCGGCATCAGTCCCAAATAGACTTTCAGCTTATCTTTATAAAATAGAACATGCCCCCAAAGGGCATAAAAGAAGTTTTCTAAAAATTATTGACGGAAGTCTGAGACTTCGAACCGTTATAAAAGTCAATGATTCGGAAAAATTCATCAAGATTAAAAATCTAAAAACCATTTATCAGGGCAAAGAGATAAATGTTGATGAAGTGGTTGCTAATGATATCGCAATTATAGAAGATATAGAAGAATTAAGAATCGGAGATTATTTAGGTGTTAAACCTTGTCTGATTCAAGGATTATCTCATCAGCATCCCGCCCTCAAATCTTCTGTCCGACCAGACAAGCCCGAAGAGAGAAGCAAGTTGATATCCGCTCTAAATGTATTGTTTATTGAAGACCCGTCTCTGTCCTTTTCCATAAATTCATATAGTGATGAATTGGAAATCTCGTTATATGGTTTAACCCAAAAAGAAATCATACAAACATTGCTGGAAGAACGATTCTCCGTAAAGACCCATTTTGATGAAATCAAGACTATCTACAAAGAACGACCTAAAAAGAAGGTGAATAAGATTATCCATATCGAAGTCCCTCCCAACCCTTACTGGGCCTCAATAGGACTGACTCTGGAACCTTTACCGATAGGGTCAGGGGTGCAAATCGAAAGTGAAATCTCCTTTGGTTATCTGAACCATTCTTTTCAAAATGCCGTTTTTGAAGGAATCCGTATGTCTTGCCAATCGGGATTGCATGGATGGGAAGTGACGGATTTGAAAGTAACCTTTACTTATGCCCTTTATTATAGTCCGATAAGTACCCCTGCCGATTTTAGACAATTGTCTCCTTATGTCTTCAGGTTGGCTTTGCAACAATCAGGAGTGGATATTCTCGAACCGATGCTCTATTTTGAGTTACAGATACCACAAGTAGCAAGTTCCAAAGCTATTACAGATCTGCAAAAAATGATGTCTGAGATTAAAGGTATCAGTTGTAATAAAGAGTGGTGTCTTATTGAAGGGAAAGTTCCATTAAATACAAGTAAAGACTATGCTTCAGAAGTAAGTTCATACACTAAAGGCTTAGGCACTTTTATGGTTAAGCCGTGTGGGTATCAAATAACAAAAGGCGGTTATTCTGATAATACCCGTATGGAAGAAAAGGATAAACTTTTATTCATGTTTGAAAAATCAGTATCATCAAAATAATGGAACGATCCAGGAATTTCTATAAGACAATACGGTTGGGGTATATACTTATCTCCGTTCTTATCGGATGTATAGCATATAATAGCTTCTATGAATGGCAGGAGATAGAAGCATTAGAACTTGACAATAAAAAAATAGACGAGTTCCGAAAAGAGATAAACAATATCAATATTCAAATGATAAAATTTTCTCTATTTGGTGAAACAATACTGGAATGGAACGATAAAGATATCGAACATTACCATGCACAGCGTATGGCAATGGATAGTATGCTCTGCCGTTTCAAAGCTACCTATCCGGCAGAGCGTATAGACAGCGTACGCCATCTTCTCGAAGATAAGGAACGGCAGATGTGCCAAATCGTTCAAATACTTGAACAACAACAAGCCATCAACGATAAGATAACCAGTCAAGTACCTGTAATCGTGCAGAAGAGTGTACAGGAACAGCCCAAGAAGTCCAAGCGCAAAGGTTTCTTGGGCATCTTCGGCAAAAAGGAAGAAGCGAAACCAACTGTGACTACCACGATGCACCGTTCCTTTAACCGGAATATGAGAACCGAACAACAGGCACAAAGCCGCCGCTTATCGGTTCATGCCGATAGCCTTGCCGCACGAAATGCGGAACTTAACAGGCAACTGCAAGGACTGGTTGTTCAAATAGACGGGAAAGTACAAACTGACCTACAAAAGCGGGAAGCCGAGATAACAGCCATGCGGGAACGGTCGTTCATTCAGATTGGGGGCTTGACAGGGTTCGTTATACTGCTACTGGTCATATCATATATCATCATACACCGAAATGCCAACCGCATCAAGCGATATAAACAGGAAACCGCAGATTTAATCGAGCGACTGCAACAAATGGCAAAGCGAAACGAGGCACTGATAACCTCCCGCAAGAAAGCCGTACATACCATTACCCATGAATTACGCACACCGCTGACTGCAATAACGGGCTATGCCGGACTGATACAAAAAAACTTCAATGCGGATAAAACCGGGATGTATATCCGAAATATTCAGCAATCCTCCGACCGTATGCGTGAAATGCTTAATACTCTTCTGAGTTTCTTCCGGCTGGACGACGGCAAGGAACAGCCTAATTTCTCCACGTGTAGGATTTCATCAATAGCGCATACGCTCGAATCAGAGTTTATGCCAATTGCCATAAACAAGGGACTTGCTCTTACTGTGACGAATCACACGGATGCTGTTGTACTGACCGATAAGGAACGCATTCTACAAATTGGAAATAACCTGCTGTCAAACGCCATCAAGTTCACTGAGAACGGTGCCGTTTCTCTGACAATGGGGTATGATAACGGTATGCTGAAACTTATCGTCAAAGATACGGGTTCGGGTATGACCGAAGAGGAACAGCAACGTGTGTTCGGTGCGTTTGAACGTTTGTCAAACGCTGCCGCAAAGGACGGCTTCGGATTAGGTCTTTCCATTGTTCAGCGCATTGTGACAATGCTCGGCGGCACAATCCAGCTGAAGAGCGAGAAAGGCAAGGGCAGCCGTTTCACGGTGGAGATACCCATGCAGTCAGCCGAGGAATTGCCGGAACGGATAAATAAAACACAGATTCATCATAACCGAACACTCCATGATATTGTTGCCATCGACAATGACAAGGTACTTCTCCTAATGCTGAAAGAAATGTATGCACAAGAAGGGATACATTGCGACACTTGCACCGATGTTGCGGAACTGATGGAAATGATACGCCGGAAAGAATACAGTCTGCTTCTGACCGATTTGAATATGCCGGATATAAACGGCTTCGAGCTGTTGGAACTGCTACGCACCTCCAATGTGGGCAATTCAAGGATCATTCCGATTATTGTAACAACCGCTTCGGGCAGTTGCAACAGAGAGGAACTTTTAGAACGTGGATTTTCCGATTGCCTTCTCAAGCCGTTTTCCATATCGGAGCTGATGGAAGTTTCCGACAAGTGCGCCATGAAAGGTAAACAAAATGAAAAGCCTGATTTCTCCTCCCTACTGTCTTACGGCAATGAATCCGTCATGTTGGATAAACTGATAGCGGAAACCGAAAAGGAAATGCAGTCGGTCAGGGATGCGGAACAACGGAAAGACTTTCAAGAACTGGACGCCCTGACACACCACCTACATAGTTCGTGGGAGATACTGCGTGCCGACCAACCATTAAGGGAACTTTATAAACAGCTTCATGGGAGTGCCGTTCCCGATTATGAAGCATTGAACAACGCCGTGACTGCCGTATTGGATAAGGGTTCGGAGATAATCCGGCTGGCAAAAGAAGAAAGGAGAAAATACGAAAATGGATAAAACAAAAATCATCGTGGTGGAGGACAACATCGTATATTGCGAGTTTGTCTGCAACCTGCTGGCACGGGAGAAATTCCGTACCGTGCAGGCTTTCCACCTCTCGACAGCGAAGAAACTTCTGCAACAAGCCACTGACAATGATATAGTAGTTTCTGATTTGCGTTTGCCTGACGGTGACGGCATCGACCTATTGCGCTGGATGCGCAAAGAAGGCATGACGCAGCCGTTCATCATCATGACCGACTATGCCGAAGTACATACGGCGGTTGAAAGCATGAAACTCGGTTCGCTGGACTACATACCCAAGCAACTCGTGGAGGACAAACTCGTGCCTTTGCTCCGCACCATACTGAAAGAGCGGAATATCGGGCGAAGCCGCATGCCCGTATTTGCCCGTGACGGTTCAGCCTTTCAGAAAATCATGCACCGGATAAGGCTGGTAGCTCCTACCGACATGAGCGTACTGATATTCGGGGAGAACGGTACTGGCAAAGAGCATATTGCCCATCTACTGCACGATAAAAGCAAGCGTTCAGGCAAGCCTTTCGTGGCGGTGGACTGCGGCTCACTCACCAAAGAGCTTGCACCATCGGCGTTCTTCGGACACGTCAAAGGAGCGTTCACTGGTGCTGAAAACACAAAGAAAGGCTATTTCCACGAGGCGGAAGGCGGCACATTGTTTTTAGACGAAGTGGGTAATCTCGCACCAGAAACTCAACAGATGTTACTCCGTGCCATACAGGAACGGCGGTTCCGTCCCGTTGGCGACAAGTCCGACCGCAGTTTCAACGTCCGCATCATCGCCGCCACCAACGAGAATCTGGAAAAGGCGGTCAATGAAAAGCGTTTCCGGCAGGATTTGTTATACCGCCTACATGACTTTGAAATAACCGTTCTGCCCTTACGTGACTGTCAGGAGGACATCATGCCGCTGGCGGAGTTCTTCCGTGAGATTGCCAATAAGGAATTGGAGTGCAAGGTTAGCGGTTTCAGTTCCGAAGCACGGAAAGCGTTGCTGACCCATTCATGGCCGGGCAACGTGCGCGAACTTCGACAGAAAATCATGGGTGCGGTGTTGCAGGCTCAGACGGGACTTGTCACAAAAGAGCATCTGGAACTTGGGATAACCGAAACAACCTCTGTTACCGGCTTCTCCCTACGCAACGACGAGGAAGATAAAGAGCGGATTCTGCGTGCTTTGAAGCAGGCTGACGGGAACCGGAAGGTCGCTGCCGAATTGCTTGGAATAGGCAGGACAACACTCTATAATAAACTGGAAGAATATGGATTGAAGTATAAATTTGAGCAACCATAGCCCGCAATTCGCTGAAAATGGCTATCTTTGCATGACATATCAGAAGGTAACGGCGATTGGCAGAGCCTTTTGCCGCCTATATATAACATAAGACCGCAAGGCGTCCTAATGGGAATCTGGAAAATTAACATTAACAGGAACTATTGCGTGATTGCTTATGCTATGCCTACGCATAGCGTGCATTCACCTATTCCTGTTAAGGGCATTCCAGAGCCTCCATTAGTGATAGCGTGGATTGCACGCTACTTTTTTGCCCTTGCCCAACGAAAGGAAACGCTAATGGGTAAAGTACAGATTCTTGCCGTCCTCACGATGGACGGTTGTCAAAGCTCCGAGTTATATTGCAAAGCGTATAAGGAACTGCGCCTTGAAGATTGCGGTATCAACGAGATAAGGGAAAACGCCCTTTATCATATCACACCCGACTATTCCATCTCTATGCTCGACGAATGGCGGAAATCCGCAACAGACATCTGCTATCTGGCGGAAGTCACTCCTGAAAAGGCGGACTACATCAATGGGCTGTTACGTATGCGTGTGGTGGATGAAATCATACTTTATACGCTTCCTTTCATTGCCGGAACGGGAAAGCGTTTCTTCCAGTCCGCCTTGCCACAGGAACAATGGACGCTGACCTCGCAGAAGGTGTACCGCAACGGAGTGGTCCGCCATATCTATAAAGCGTGCGTTTGATGTCCGGAAAATGGACGAATGTTCAGGAAATGAACACTTTAAGTCGAAAATAATTCCTGACAGACAAATAAATTGCAAAATTATCACACTGAAATCCAGCACCTTGCAGAGAGTGTGCCGGATTTTTTATTTTATGAACACGCTTTTTGCCAATCATATTCATGTGCGCATACCGAAAAACAGAGTGTAAAATTTCAAAATTGACAGGATATGAATTATTTCTTATTGGCGGAAACCGAGTTCTTCCGCCGTATAAACGAAGCCGGGGACTGCAATATGGAAACGGCATATACGGCTTTCGCCACGCAAGTAATCGAGCTATGCAGCGGCAATGTGGACACCAACCGCACCATCATCGCACTGGCTTACATCGAAATCGAGTTGCAGCACCATCCCATGCGCAATCTTCCCGAAGAAAAGAGGGAGGTTGCAGCCTATATCAGCAAGGCACTCTCTTTAGTGAGGAAGATGCAGAAGTTCCTTGCCGCTCCCCAAGTGCCACCACTAATCCCCATCCGTACATCCTCCGACAACACAACCGAAAATCCCGCCTCACCCCTGCAATGGACGGGCAACGCCATCGACCTCGTGGAACTTATCTACGGCATCAACGAGATGGGCTGCATCAACAACGGCAACATGCCGCTCAAACAGCTCGCCCCGCTCCTCTACAAGATTTTCGGTATCGAATCAAAGGACTGCTACCGTTTCTATATCGACATCAAACGCCGGAAAAACGAAAGCCGCACTTACTTCCTTGACAGGATGCAGGAGAAACTGAACGAGAGGATGCTCCGCGACGAGGAAATGGAACGTTTGAGAAAATAATCCTGTACCAATGATGAATCAGGGGGTGACGTTATGTCATTCTCTGATTTTTTGTAGGTTTTGTCCTGCTGTGTAGATACATTTCGTTATCTATTCGCCCGAAAACCAGCGAAAAGCACTATCTTTGTACCCACGTTACAGAATTGTATATGAGCATAGACAACCTCGACATAATAAAACGGTTGATAGCCGAAAAAGAATGCGGACGGGTGGAGTTCAAGGAAACCACCGGACAGTTGGAGCGCGGCATGGAAACGCTTTGCGCCTTCCTTAACGGCGAAGGCGGCACGGTATTGTTCGGTGTCACCGACAAGGGAAAAATCATCGGACAAGACGTGAGCGACAAAACCAAGCGGGATATAGCGGACGCGATCCGGCGTATCGAGCCGTTTGCCACAGTTGAAGTTTCTTATACTGAAATACCAGACACTGGCAAAAGTGTCATCGCACTGTCTGCGGAAGAACAAAGATATATGCGTCCGTTCTCTTACAAAGGACGGGCTTACCTGCGGGTGGAAAGCGCGACATCCATCATGCCGCAGGAGATATATAACCAATATCTGATACAGCGGGGCGGGAAATACGCTTGGGAGGCAATAGCAAATCCTGACCTTAAAATATCCGACCTTGACGAACATGCCGTCATTAGTGCTGTTCGCGGGGGAATCAGAAGCGGTCGTTTACCTGAAGCAACCATAAGGGAAGACTTGCCGACCATTCTCGAAAAATTCAGTCTGTTGCATGACGGGAAACTTAACAATGCTTCAGCAGTGCTGTTCGGTCATGATTTTTATTATTATCCCCAATGCCTGCTCCGTCTGGCGCGTTTCAAAGGCACGACGAAAGACGAGTTTATAGACAATCAACGTGTCACTGGGAATATCTACGCGCTGCTGGATGCTGCAATGGCGTTCTTTTTCAAACATCTGTCACTTTCCGGTAAGATAGAAGGGCTGTACCGTGAGGAAGAACTGGAAATCCCGTACAAGGCATTGAGAGAGTGCTGCACAAATGCGTTGTGCCACCGCCTGTACCACCGTCCCGGCAGTTCGGTGGGAATCGCCATCTATGACGACCGTGTGGAAATAGAGAACAGCGGGACATTTCCGCCGGATATAACAATGGAAAAACTGTTAAGCGGGCATAATTCAGAACCGCAAAATCTAATCATAGCAAACGTGCTGTATAAAAGCGAGGTCTTGGAAAGTTGGGGACGGGGCATCGGGCTTATGATAAGCGAGTGCCGGCGTGTCGGCATTCCGGACCCCGAATTTCACACGGACGGAAACAGCGTATGGGTCGTTTTCCGCTATACCCGGAAAGCAGTCGGGTCATACCCGACAGTCACCCCACAGTCGCCCGATAGTTACCCGACAGTTACCCCGCAAGTGGGAAAAGTTCTGTCTGCAATCGGGAATCAGACACTATCGACAAAAGATGTTATGGAAATGATAGGATTGAAGGACAAAAGCAATTTTCTGGAGCTTTATCTGTATCCTGCAATAAGGTTGGATTTAGTAGAACCGATTTATCCGGAAAAGCCGAAACACCCGCGACAGAAATACCGTCTTACGGAGAAAGGTCTGGATTTAATTAAAAATAAATAGTCATGAACTCGCAAACTGTAGAAATAACATCTGCTGGCATTAGGAAAATATTGAATAAATATACTCCAGAGCGAGCTATTGCCGAATATGTATGGAATGGATTTGATGCAAAAGCAACCGTTGTAAATATTGATTTTGAAATTGACAATGCAGAATTGGACACAATCAAAAATATTAGAATAACAGACAATGGTACAGGCATCTGCTATGAAGAATTACCTATAAAATTCAAAAAATTCTATGAGTCTCAAAAGAGAATAGCCAACGAGAATAATACTGAATTTACAAGAGGAAAAAACGGTTATGGTCGTTTTACTTTCTATAAATTTGCGAGATTTGCTAATTGGGAAACACGCTATAGTAAAGATGCACAAATAATGTCTTATGACATTAGAATTGATAGCGATACTTTAAAAGACTACACTACAACAGAGCCACTTGTATCTGATGACACAACAACAGGTACTTGTGTCGTTTTTAATGAGATTTCTTCTGATATTTCCAGTTTGTTTATAACGAAGACTCTTATCCCTTATCTAAAGGCTGAATTTGCGTGGTTTTTAGAATTGAAATCCGAATATCAAATATACATCAATGGGCAAGAATTAGATTATTCTTCTATAATAGCAGAACAAGAATCAATATCACCGATATTATCACATAACCAGAAAAATAACATCAACTTTCAATGCAAGTATATCCGATGGAATGTAAAGATGAATGATGAATATTCTCGATTTTACTTCTTGAATAATGACTTGGAGTTAAAATTTACCAAAACGACATTATTAAATAAAAAAGGAGATAATTTTTGGCATTCTGTAATTGTGATTGATGATTTCTTCAATGAAATCAATTGTGATAACGAATTAGACGATAATGCTATTCAACCTAAATTGTTTGATAATTCTGCTGATAGAAAATTATTTAAGGAACTAATTACGCAACTCAATGAGTTTCTCAAAAAGAAAAGACGCCCATTCCTAAAGGAGCAAGCAGAAGTTATGGTAACCAAATATAAGAATGAAGATGTTTTCCCTAAATTTGGTACTGAAGATTGGGATATAGTGCGTAGAGAAGGTTTGGAAAACTTCGTAAAGGAACTATACGAAGTAGAACCTGCTGTTTTCATGAAGTTGAACAAAGAACAAAAAAGAGTTTTCTTAGAACTTCTAAATTTGGTGATGGATAGCGGTGAGCGCGATAGTCTGTTTAAGATTTTAGATGCAGTTGTTGAATTAGACTCGAACGATAGGAAAGAATTTGCAAAAATATTAGAAATAACGAGGTTAAAACAAGTCGTTTCCACGATTAAGCTTATTTCAGACAGATTGCTGACACTGGAGAATCTAAAAAAGATTGTTTTTAATCATACTTTACAAGCCAATGAAGTTCGTGATTTGCAGTCGTTCATAGAAAAACACTATTGGATTTTTGGCGAAGAATATAGAATGGTATGTGCGGAAGAGGTCAAATTTGAAGAGGCTTTAAGAAAATACATTTATATTCTGCGTGGAGTTAGCGAGAAAAAATATATTGCTCACCCTAATAAATACAAAGAAATGGATTTATTTCTTACTGGTACTGATTTTAGGGATGGGAGACCTCATAATATAGTTGTGGAAATCAAAAATCCGACAACTATAAAACAATTAAAATCAGAACAGTTAAATCAATTAGAACAATATATGGATGTTATTCTAAAACAAGATTGTTTTAATGATGCTAATGAGTTCTGGACTTTCATTTTGATAGGACAAGACTATGATGATATTGTAGGTCGAAGGGTCATAAATAAGCTTACTGGTTTAGTCCAAAATGACAGTAATTATAGCCTCTATGTAAAAAAATGGAGTGAAATAACAAATGAGGTGGAACGTAGGCTGAAATATTTGCTTGATAAGCTCAAAATAGAAAGAGCCACTTTATCTAAATCCCAATCATTAAATGAGGTAATGAATGAAGTTTCAAATAACACGGCCGCAATGGTTAGTTGAACTTAATATAGTCATAATGCTCAATATAAAGAATTACAAATTACTCCTGTCACAGATAGCTGTAGCAGGAGTAATTCTCAAAACGGGAGTCTGATACATCTTGTTGTTATATATTATTTCTGTTGCAACAGATGTTTCAGATTCTCGTCACCAGCGATGCGCTCCAACTCGTCGGCGACAATCTGTTTCACCTCCTCCTTGATGCGCCTGTAATTCGCCTTCACCATTTCCTTCATGCAGTCGTTGCCGTTCGCGTCCGCGAAGTCGGTAATGACGGGTATCGGCTTGTAGGCTTTCTCCTCGCGCTTCATTTTCTCGGCATCCACGACAATCTCACAGTGGAAAATCTTCTGCTTGATACGCTCGTTGAAGTTGTCGGACACCGAACCGACGAACATCCCCTGCGTCAAGCCGGAAATTTTGCTCGGCGGGATAAGCGCGTCCATCTGCGTGTTGATGGAGGTGGAAACATCCTGCCGGTTGATGGAGA
>ERZ507065.779-NODE-779-length-17791-cov-5.776556_pt1 | contig 17791 bp, 11 predicted proteins | sample MGYA00513785_ERZ507065 | MGnify/ENA metagenome assembly ERZ507065
CCCGCGACCCCAACCTTGGCAAGGTTGTGCTCTACCAACTGAGCTATTGCCGCATCATGTTTTGCTCTGAAAAGTTTCGTTCTCGAAAGCGGTTGCAAAGGTAGTGTTTTTTCTGAAACCTCCAAAACTTTTCAGAGCTTTTTTTCAAAAAAAATGCGTTTTTTCTGCATTTTCCCCTAATCCATACGCGAAAAATAGTCTTCTGGAGTGTATTCTCGCAGTATTTCGAGCTCATTCGTGCCATTATGCACCATAGCGAGTGCAGGGTGTGAAATGCCATTAAACATGGTTGTCTTCACCGTTGTATAGTGATTCATGTCCTCAAATATGATATTCTCCCCCACCTGAAGCTCATGATCAAAGCGCCAAGCAGACATAAAATCGCCCGAAAGACAGCTATTGGCTCCAAGACGATATGTAAAAGGAACGGAATAATCGGGGCATTCTTCCTCTATGGTTTCGGCTCCACGTACAGCAGGATGGTACGGCATCTCCAGACAATCGGGCATGTGACAAGAAAAACTTACATTAAGTATGGCTGTCTTTATGCCATGATCCTCCACCACGTCCACAACCTGCGCCACAAGCGGACCCGTCTGCCAACCGAATGCACTTCCCGGCTCCATTATCACCTTCAGCCAAGGATAACGAGCACGGAAGTCCTTAAGCGTACGGACAAGCAAGGGGATGTCATAATCCTTGCGAGTCATGAGATGGCCTCCGCCAAAGTTTATCCATTTAATCTGACTGAACCATCCTGAGAACTTCTCCTCTATATGAGCCAAGGTACGCACAAACACGTCCGATCCGTTCTCACAATGGCAATGACAATGAAATCCTTCTATGTCCGACGGCAACGTTTCGGGCAGAGCGTCAGCGCTAACACCGAAGCGGGTGCCAGGCGCACATGGGTTATAGATGTCGGTCTCTATCTCGGAATATTCTGGATTGACACGCAGACCAAGACTTATCTCGGGATTGACCTCCCTCACCCTATCGTGCAGGCGAGAATACTGCGAAAGCGAGTTGAACGTAAGACAACTCGAGCAACGTGCTATCTCGTCAATCTCATAATCCGTGTAAGCGGGAGAGAAGGTATGTGCCTTCTCGCCGAACTTGTCATACGCCAGACGCGCCTCAGCAAGTGAGCTTGCCGTAGTGGACTGTATGTATTCCTTAAATATAGGGAATGTCTTCCATAGTGCATATGCCTTGAAAGCAAGAATTATCTCTATACCGGCGCTGTCAGCAACGCCCTTTATGATTTCCAGGTTACGTCTTAGTCGCCATTCTTCGAGGACGTACATCGGACGTGTCAGTTCTTTATATGTGGTAGTATCTACTATCATCTTTTTCTTTTAGCGTTATATTGGTAATAATACCAGTAAGTGTTTCCGTATGTATCTGCCAGTTGCTTCTTGCGCTCTTTTTGGTCTGGCAACGAAGCCGACAGCTTCTGGAAGTCCTGATAGTCGGCATTCGTCACAGCATTATCGTATACAACGGCAGGATTGGAATATCTGTGACGATAAAGTATCAGAGCCTCCTTGTAATGCTTGGGCAGCGAATCGTTCAGCGTGTAATATTTAGGGAGCTGCTTGGCAAAGCCAGGCAGATTGCAGTCCATGAGCATTCCGCACAGATAATAATCCACCGAAGCCTTACGCAGTCTGCCATGACGACGGAGATAATCGAAGTATCGTGAAGCCGACATAGGCTGCCTGAACCATCCTCCCATCTTACCATAGAAGACGCTGTCAGGATAGACCACAAAGCTTGTGGTGGTTTTGTTAGGAACGAGCGAAGCCGACTTGCCCTTGAGCTTATACTCGAAGAGTTCGTCTGCCATCGTGCCTTTCTTCGAAAGCGCGTAAGCGGCAAGCATCGTCAGATTCTCGTCAGCCTCAGCATTACGAGCCACAGAAGCAAGGGCCCCGTCATAATCGCCGTCCAATATGCACTGTTCGGCATTTATGCGGTTATGGAATGTGGCATCGTCATAGCTTAAGCAGCCCACAAACAACATCTCTGCCGTCATAATGGCGAGGTTTACCCATAATCGTCTATACTGAGTGGGAACAATATCCGAAAGGACCTCGGACAGCCCGCTCTTGAACGAAAATATCACAAAACCAGCAAACACCACTAACAATACCGGCAAGGCTATCGCCCAACCTCCGAACGAGAACCCTCCGTCCTGAATGTCAGGATGTGCTGAGGTCAGAAACGTAAGAAGCAAGGCGGAAGGGACGTAGGTAAGAGAGTTTGCCACTCTCACCCCCTGACACAGCCTCGAAACGCCACGCTGAACCAATAAAAGGATGAAGGTGATGAGCGACGCTCCGATAAGATGATTATAGTGAGTCTGTCCTTTGGAGAAGACATGCTGCATGGCTGTCAGCAGGTCTGCCTGATAACAGTATAGATACACAAATGTGAACACCACAAACACTATGGTGCATGTGACGTTCACAAATATGTCGTTAGATTTAATATTTCTGTTGTTACCCATTAGTTCTTCTTTAACACTACTGCAGAACGAGCCGGAACGTACAGCTTCAGCCATTCCTTATGCTCCGTAACGTATGCGGGGTCATAATTGGTAAGGTGTGTCATCGTGTCGTCAGCCAGACCGTTACCTCCAAACTCCTTCGCGTCGGTATTGAGCACCACGTCGTACGATCCGGTCGGAACCAGGAAGCCGTAGTCGGTGAACGACTTCGTAGGATTGAAATTGAATATGAAGATAAGGTCGCCACGCATGTACGCCAATATCTGGTCGCCGTCGTTGTGCCAGATTTCCTGCACCGGCTTCGACTGAATGCTTCTCACCATCTTGAGTGTCTTGAGCATCGCACGGTCGAAATCGCCGAGGTAATGATAGTCAAGTTCCTTGTTGTCCACGAGGTTCCACTGGCGGCGTGCATACTTATAGCTCCATCCGTTACCCTCACGCGGGAAGTCGATCCATTCCGGGTGCCCGAACTCATTACCCATAAAGTTGAGATAGCCACCGTTTATCGTGGAAGCCGTAACAAGGCGAATCATCTTGTGCAGGGCTATGCCGCGATGCACACGCTCGTTCTCATCACCCTTTCTGAAATGCCAGTACATGTCCGAGTCGATAAGTCGGAAGATGATGGTCTTGTCTCCCACAAGAGCCTGATCATGACTCTCACAGTAGCTAATGGTGCGCTCGTCGGAGCGGCGGTTGGTCACCTCCCAAAAGATGCTGCTTGGCTTCCAAGCCTCATCGGGCAGCTCCTTGATGGTCTTAATCCAGTAGTCGGGGATGTTCATTGCCATTCTGTAGTCGAAGCCGTAGCCACCGTCCGTGAACTTAGCTGCCAATCCTGGCATACCGCTCACCTCTTCAGCAATGGTTATGGCGTTCGGATTGACCTCATGGATGAGGAGGTTGGCAAGCGTCAGGTAGCAGATGGCGTTGTCGTCCTGATGTCCGTTAAAGTAGTCGCCGTAGTTGCAGAATGCCTCTCCCAAGCCATGGCTGTAATAGAGCATTGAGGTTACGCCGTCAAAGCGGAATCCGTCAAAGCGGAACTCCTCCATCCAGTACTTGCAGTTGGAGAGCAGGAAATGCATCACGTCGTCCTTGCCGTAATCGAAGCAGAGGCTGTCCCAAGCCGGATGTTCGTGGCGTTCGCCGGGATAGAAATACTGGTTGGGGTCGCCAGCCAGATTGCCGAGTCCCTCCATTTCGTTCTTCACAGCGTGGCTATGTACGATATCCATAATAACGGCGATGCCGTCCTTGTGTGCCTGATCGATAAGGGCCTTCAGTTCCTCGGGCGTTCCGAAGCGGCTGGAAGCAGCAAAGAAGCTGCTGACATGATAGCCGAAGGAGCCATAGTAAGGATGTTCCTGAATGGCCATAATCTGAATGCAGTTATATCCGTCTGCCTTGATACGGGGCAGCACGTTCTCACGAAACTCGTTGTACGTGCCCACCTTCTCAGCGTCCTGCGCCATACCGATGTGGCATTCATATATAAGCAGCGGCGACTTTGTCGGCTTGAACGTCTTCTTCTTCCATTCATACTCCTTCTCAGGATTCCATACCTGTGCGGAGAATATCTTTGTCTGCTCGTCCTGCACCACGCGGTTACACCATGCCGGTATTCTTTCGCCATGACCGCCGTCCCAATAGACGTGCATCTTGTAGAGGTCGCCATGCTTGATGGCCTTAGCCGAGAGCTTCAACTCCCAGTCGCCATGCTCGTTAAGGCGCTTTGCCTTATACTTGTCAGATTCCTTCCATCCGTTGAAGTCGCCCACGAGATAAATCTCTGTGGCGTTCGGTGCCCACTCACGGAACACCCATCCGCGTGTGGTCTTATGCAGTCCGTAATATTTGTGTCCATTGGCAAAATCAGTAAGGTTCTTCTTGCCGTGGTTTGTCAGGTTGTCAAGTTTCCACAACGCATGATCATGACGTCCCTTTATAGCGTCCTCGTAAGGCTCCAGGTAAGCGTCATTCTTCACCAGTCCGATATGTTTCGCAGTCGGCTTTGCTTTTGCTGCAGCCTGCGACTTCTTTGTTTTTACTGCCATTGCTGAGTGATTTATGGTGTTTATAAATGTTTACTATATATTATAATGTATAGACGTAGGCTTGGCGCATCAGTCATCGAAGCGTTTTCCGCGCTCGTAATGTCCGCGCTTCACCACCTGTCCGTTGCGGTCTTTCTCTACGAACTTGCCGTCGCGACGTCCGTCCACGTACGAACCTTCGAAGCGGTTACCGTCCTTGGTCTCCTCGATGGCGGGTCCGTTGGGCTTGCCGTTCTTGAAGACGCCCTTAAACTTCAGGCCGTTGGCATAATGGATGATCACCTCGCCGTCCACCTTGCCGTCCTTGAAGTTGCCCTCAAAGACGTCGCCGGCTTTCTTCACGAGCTTGCCGTGACCGTTCTGCATGTCGTTCTTCCAGTCGCCTACGTACATGTCGCCGTTACGCCAAGTGAACGTTCCCTTGCCGTCCTTGTCGCCCTCATTGAAGTGGCCCATGTATTTGTCGCCGTTACGATACTTGAAGATGCCTTCGCCGGTGCGTTCGCCCTGCACGTAGTCGCCTTCATACACGTCGCCATTCTGGAACTTGTAAATGCCCTTTCCGTTCTGTATGTCGTTGAGCCAGTCGCCCACATACGTATCGCCGTCAGCATACTTGTTGGTGCCTTTGCCCGAACGCTGATTGCCTAACCACATACCGTCATACGTGGTGCCGTCTCCCCAAGCAAAGAAGCCTTTTCCGCTTTTCTGGTCGTCCTTCCAGTTGCCGTCATAAAAAGCGCCGCTCGCAAAGGTATACTTGCCCTTGCCCTGACGCTTGTCCTGCTGCCAGTAACCGTCGTATTTGTCGCCGTTATAATAATACATAACGCCGTGACCCTGCTGATAGTCGCGATACCACATACCCTCATAGCGGTTATTGTTCATAAACCAGAATGTGCCGTATCCGTGCTGTTGGTCCTGAAACCATTCGCCATCATACTTTTCTCCGTCAGAGAAGGTATAGATGCCTTGCCCTTGGCGCTTTCCCTTTACATACTCACCCTCATAAGTGTCCCCATTCTCGAAAAGTGTGTTACCTTTTCCGTGTGGTTTTCCAGCTTGCATTTGTCCCTTGTACTGGCCGTTGTCATGAGTCTTGCACGAGCCAAGGGTTATCTTCTGCGCCATCATCGTAAACGGGATGGCGAGAGCCAATAATGTAGAAAATATATGTTTTTTCACTTTATTCCTTCTTTTAAAGTCGTCTTGAAACGAAAACTTACTGCCAAAATTAGCCAAATAATACGAAACAACAAAATGAATTTAGGATTTTTATGAAAGAAGAAAAGGAAAAAGCCAAGTCACACAGGTTATCGTGTCCTGTACGACTTGGCTATTATGTGCGTTTAAAGTCCCTGATTGATGGTTCTTGAGAGCACGTCGAGCTGCTGCTCACGTGTCAGCTTGACGAAGTTAACGGCATATCCGCTCACACGGATGGTGAGCTGCGGATACTTCTCAGGATGCTCCATAGCGTCGAGCAGAAGCTGACGGTCGAAGACGTTCACGTTGATGTGCTGGCCTCCTGAAGGAGTGAAGTAGCCGTCAAGCAGGCTCACGAGGTTGGCCGAGCGCATCTCAGGAGTCTTGCCGAGTGCTGAAGGAGCGATGGCGAAGGTGTAAGAGATGCCGTCGCGTGAGTGCTGGAAGGGAAGTTTGGCTACAGAAGCAAGAGCTGCAACGGCTCCCTTCACGTCGCGTGCGTTCATCGGGTTGGCACCCGGTGCGAACGGCACACCCTTCTCTCTTCCGTCAGGTGTGGCGCCTGTGTTACGGCCGTACACCACGTTGGAGGTGATGGTCAGAAGGCTCTGTGTCGGGATGGCGTCGCGGTATGTGCGGTGCTGACGCAGATACTCCATAAACTTCTCTGTGATGGATACGGCGATTTCGTCTGTCTCGTCATTATTGTTACCGAACGGCACGTACTCGCCCTCCTCTATCTTGTAGTCGACAGCCAGACCGCTCTCGTCGCGGATAATGCGCACCTTGCAATGCTTCATCGCTGCGATTGAGTCAGCCACGATGGACAGACCTGCGATACCCGTAGCACGTGTGCGCTCTACGTCGCCGTCGTGCAGAGCCATCTCGAATGCCTCATAGTCATACTTGTCGTGCATGTAGTGGATGATCTTGAGGGCGTTGACATAAGTCTTAGCCAACCATCTCATCATCTGCTCGAACTTAGGCATAAACTCCTCGTATGTGAGGTAGTCGCCCTCTACGGGAGCATACTGCGGAGCAATCTGCTCGCCCGACATCTCGTCGCGTCCGCCGTTGATGGCATAGAGCATACACTTGGCGAGGTTTGCACGAGCTCCGAAGAACTGCATCTGCTTACCTATCTTCATCGGCGATACACAGCATGCGATGCCGTAGTCGTCGCCGAGGTCAGCACGCATAAGGTCGTCGTTCTCATACTGGATGGCTGAAGTGTCGATGCTCACCTTGGCGCAATAACGCTTCCAAACCTCGGGGAGGTGCTCGCTCCAGAGAACCGTGAGGTTAGGCTCGGGCGAAGGACCCATATTATATAATGTATGGAGGAAGCGATAGTCTGTCTTCGTAACCATCGAGCGTCCGTCGATGCCCATACCGCCGATAGAAGCAGTAGCCCAGATCGGGTCGCCAGAGAAGAGGTCGTTATATTCCGGTGTGCGGAGGAAGCGTACGATGCGGAGCTTCATCACCATCTGGTCGATGAGTTCCTGTGCCTCGCTCTCTGTGAGCGTGCCGTTCTTGAGGTCGCGCTGGATGAAGATGTCGAGGAACGCACATACACGACCGAGCGACATGGCAGCTCCGTCCTGGTCCTTAACGGCACCGAGATAACCGAAGTAAGTCCACTGTACAGCCTCCTTGGCGTTGCGTGCGGGCTTTGTAACGTCAAAGCCGTACGAAGCACACATTCTCTCAAACTGCTTCAGAGCCTGTATCTGCTCCGAAACTTCCTCGCGATGACGAACTATCTCTTCTGTAAACTCCTGTATGTCGATGCGCTTGAAGTAGCGCTTCTTCTCCTCGATGAGGTTAGTAGTTCCGTAGAGTGCCACACGACGATAGTCGCCGATGATGCGTCCACGTCCGTAAGCGTCAGGCAGACCGGTGATAATGTGGGCATGACGTGCAGCCTTGATATCATCGTTGTATGCTGAGAACACGCCTTCGTTGTGTGTCTTGCGATACTTTGTGAAGATGGTCTTTGTTGCAGGGTCGAGCTCATAGCCGTATGACTTGAGAGCCTTCTCCACCATACGTATGCCGCCCTTCGGGAAGATACCACGCTTAAGGGGCACATCGGTCTGCAAACCTACGACAACCTCGCTATCCTTGTCGATATAGCCGGCACCGTAGGTGTCGATGCTCTGCGGCAGCTTGGTCTCGGCGTCGTACACACCCTTCTCACGCTCTGTCTCGAACATGCCAGAAAGGATGTCCCACAAGTGCTGGGTACGCTCAGTCGGACCTTCAAGGAACGACTCGTCGCCCTCATACGGCTCATAATTAGACTGGATAAAATCACGCACATCGATTTCTCTCTTCCAATTGGAACCCTTGAAATCGGCTTGCAAATTTTGAAGAATCATAAATTTGTGTTTAAAAAATGAATATTATCTGTGTGTAATCTCGGTGCAAAGTTACGTTTTTTCCATCACATATACAAGCTTATATTATCTAATTTCGAGGTTTCGCCGTCCAAGACAATATATTCTCATTGTTTTCAGGCTTCCCTATTTCCCAAGAGACTTAAACATCTTGGTGATACACTTTTTCTTCTGCTCCATGTTCGGGTGAACATAGAGATTAAGGGTTGTTGTAATGTTGGCATGACCGAGCAGTACGCTTACGGTCTTGTAGTCGCAGTTGCTTTCAATGCAGCGTGTGGCAAAGCTGTGGCGTAGTCCGTGATATTTCAGCCGAGGAATGTCAAGGCGTTTCATCAGCCGATGATAATAGTTGCGATAGGTGCGTGGCTCTGTTGGCTTTTCTTCATTGGTCAGCACATAGAAGTCTGTGTTTACCACCTTTTTCAGAGGTTTCACCATAGCCAATAATTCCTTATTCATCGGTATCTCACGGCATGAGTTTTTTGTCTTGGGTGTGTTGATGACCAGTTCTGTGTGCTTCTTTTCGCCCTCCACAATGTAGATGCGCTCAATGGTGCGGTTCACGGTTATTGTGCCGTTGTCGGTATTGATGTCCGACCATTTCAAACCACAAATCTCTCCGATACGCAAACCTGTAGTCAGACTGATGTAGATGCCGAGGTTGCGGAATGTGAAGTTCTGTTTGATGAAATCGAGGATCTTCTTGTGGTGTGCCACCGTCAGCACCTCAATCTCCTTATTAGTCTCTGTCGTGGGGTACTTGATGTCCCACTCGCAATAGTTCATCCACTCGTTCTTTACTCCGAACTTCATCACCATTTTCAGGACAATAAGGATATCCTTCACCGTCTTAATGCTTAGACCGCCATTCAGTTTCTGCAAAACGAACTCCTGCACAAGTTTCTCACTCAGAGCCTCACAATCGCCAAATGATGGCAGAATGTGGTTCTCCAAAACTAACACATAAGCAGCGTATGTAGACTGCTTAACGTAGCGTTGCTTGTCACTTTTCCAAGCCAACGCAATTTCTCTAATTGTTTTTGTTGTCATATAATCCTTAATTATAAAATGTGTATATATAATAATTAGAGAAAAGCGACCTCCAACGTCCCAAATCTCAGATTTCCTGAGTTTAAGGGGGAGTGGGAGAAGTGCATTTTAGGGGACATTACAGAAAATTTTAATTTAAGGAATAAGGATAAGATACAATATCCAATGTTTTCTGTAACTAATGATAGGGGATTTGTCCCTCAATCTGAACAATTTGAAGGCAGAGATATGGTTGGTGAAGACATTAAAGCATATAAAATAATACACACAAATGATTTTGCCTATAATCCAGCAAGAATAAATGTTGGCTCAATAGCCATGTATACAGGTGAAAGGCCTTGCATGATAAGTTCTTTGTATGTTTGTTTTAAGACTACCAAAGAGGTAAACAACGAATGGCTTATGCAACTTCTTAAAACACCCAAAATGAATTACTATTATAATGTTAATGGTGAAGGTGGTGTAAGAGTGTATTTATTCTATCCTAATTTCGCAAGGATTAGAATGTCTATTCCAAAAATAGAAGAACAAAAAAAAATAGCAAAGTTGCTCAATCTTATTGACGAGCGTATCGCGACCCAAAACAAAATCATTGAGGATTTGAAGAAGCTAAAGTCTGCAATTATTGAAAAGGTGTACTCTGAAATTCAAGGCAAAGAATACTCATATGGACAATTGTTTGATGTTGTAAATGAGCGTAACAAACAAATGGAATATTCCAATATTCTTTCTGCAAGCCAAGAAAAAGGCATGGTGAATAGAGATGACTTAAATTTGGACATTCAATTTGAACGTAGCAATATTAATACTTACAAGATCGTCAGAAAAGGAGATTACGTTATTCATTTGCGTTCATTTCAAGGAGGTTTCGCTTTTTCTGATAAGTTGGGTGTGTGTAGTCCTGCATATACAATACTGCGTCCAAATAGTATTTTAGAATATGGCTATTTATCCAATTATTTCACTTCTCAAAGATTTATAAAGTCTTTGGTTCTTGTGACATATGGTATTCGTGATGGACGTTCTATTAATGTAGAAGAGTGGCTCAGAATGAAGATTACTATTCCGCCAAAAGAGCACCAGCAATATATAGTAAAAGTAATTGGGACCTTTGAAAGAAAAATCGAGGACGAAGAAGCTTATGCTGCTCAGTTGTCAAAACAGAAGCAATACTTGCTTCGCCAGATGTTCATATAAACATCTGGCGGAGCAGATACTGCTTTTGCTTTTGGAAAAGTGAATTTGCGTATTTCTCAGAGTCTAATTTGTCATATAATGCTTGGTACAACTCACATATTTGTTTCTGAGCATTTATATCAGGAATCTGAACAACAGTTTTTCCCAACTCTGTTTGGTTTATACTTGCCTGTGATACTGCTTTGTTACAGACAGTCTTAAAGCGATTGAGCATTCTATTTGTATTCAACAACAAGTATAAATAGAATGGGATAACCACCATATTGTTAGGTATCAATCTGAGTAGATTCATTCCATGATAAAGATCATAATCCTTATCTATGAATGCGGTATTGCCTATGTATTCAACACTATTGATATTGCTGAATAAAATGTCTCCAACTCGCAATCTGTAATTATCTGAAGATTCAAAAGGTGCAACATATCCTACTCGTTCCATATTCACCTTATGCCCAGAAATTGTTTCTATACGAGACACTTTTAAACCTTTCTTTGACAAAAGTTGATTTCCGGAATAACCACTCCTAATCTCACTAATCTCTCCAAGTTTATAATTGATGCCATTATTCATGAAGATCCTCTGATTAATTCCCTTGATTAAGGACTGCAACTTGTCAATGATTTTGTTTTGGGTAGCAATACGCTCGTCAAGGAGGAACAAAAAATCAGCGATTTTCTTCTGTTCTGCGATACCACATTTGTAAAATGGTATTTTTGACAAGTCTTCGCTGTTTATAGCAGGATAACTTGACCCCGTACATCTTACCATCACTGCTTTGTTGTATTTAGAAGTGTTAAGAACATAATACAGAAAAGCTGGATAATCTGTTTGTGTTCTGATTTGTGCATAACCAGTTGATGCGACCCACTGAATATCAGACATAGTTCCTTTGACCATGTAGTTATTCATTTGATAAGGTCTTACACATTGAAAAAGAATATCATCTGTATGCAATACCCTTTGGGCTCTACTTGGCGCGTTGTCTTTTGTCAAGATTTGGTATTTATATAATTGGCCTTGTTTTACCGATTCCAAATCAACATAGACAAACTTATCAGCTATCTTTTCATTTGTAGGATTTACTATACAGTCTTTCTGTAAGGTCGTAACACTCCACTCCCCCTGAAACTCAGGGAATCTGAGATTCGGGACATTGCCATTCGGGCTAAGTCCCTCACGCTCGGCAGAATCCAAACAAGTCTGGTTCTGCTCTTGTTTATTTGGGACATTGAGTTTTTTATGTCCGTTATTTTTTGTCGTTGTCATTTTTAATCCTTAATTTGATTGTTCTGAAATAGTCTACCAGCTTGGTGGACAAATTATTTCCCTAAAATTTCCACAAGTTGTGGAAGATTTCAGTTTTCCTTTGGATTGAGGTCGAAAGGCAGCAGAGGCATATCGTCATCACCATTATTAAATCTGTCGAAATCAGAAATATATGAACGGTCTTGGATGAGCTTATATTTCTCATATTCTCCATAAGCCTTTGCTCTTGCTTCATCTTGCGAAACAGTTCCTGCCGAAAGGTTTGCCTCATAGTCCATTGCCGCAAGGAACTGGGCAAGTCGCTTTCGCCAATCTTCCATTGTTGTAATGATATGGCGTTGGGCACGAGTCTCAGCAAAGTCAAGGAATGAAGTAGTTATGCCATTATGTGTGACAGCCAAGTGCATCATATTCTGCACCATCTTGAAGAACAATTGGGTACTTTCTGATTTTGCATCATAATCAGCACTACACTCTGCATATACATCCGTTATCTTCTGATAGTAGCGACGTTCAGACGTCCGTATCTCACGGATGCGTTCCAGCAAGTCATCAAAGTAGTCCTTGCCAAAATGCCTGCCTTGTTTCAAGCGTTCGTCATCAAGTACATACCCCTTGATGATAAACTCCTTCAACACAGAAGTTGCCCATATACGAAATTGAGTTGCTTGATAGCTGTTCACACGGTAACCTACGGCAATAATGGCATCAAGGTTGTAGAACAAAGGAGTACGTTCAACATCACGCTCACCCTCAAGTTGAACTTGTTGAATTTTTCTACAAGTTGCCTCTTTTGTAAGTTCTCCACTTTCATAAATTTGAGAAAGGTGATAAGCAATCGTTGCTCGGTCTACGCCAAACAAATCTGCCATGCGTTTTTGCGACATCCAAAATGTCTCGTTGTTAAATATCACTTCAATACGTGTTTCACCTTGTGCTGTTTTATACAGCAATATGTTGGATTCCAGTGAGTTTTGGATAAGTTCTGTGGTAGAAACGGACTGCGAAAAATATTCTCTTGCTTGTTGCACCAGAGGTTTCTTTCCGTCTGCATTTTCAGCTATAATCATGCACGCCATACGAGATAAACGGAATATGTTCACCTTTCTATATGCACCACTACCGAGCTTGACCATATCAACCGTTTGGTTGAAATGGTCATCAATCTTCATACCTTTTTGATTGGCTACGGCAATTGCCTTATTTATGACATTTTGGAATTTCCAGTTAGTAGAATATCCCATAGCATTACAAAGGTCGCGCGAACTCCAATATTCCTTGTTGTTTTCGTCAGTCCTGCGGATAGCATCAAACGTAAGACGCATTTCTGGTATATTATCTTTCTCAGCCATATAAAACGTTCTTCTAAAATTGTCTCAACCTGGTACAAAAAATTTATTCAACCAATCCCAATTCCTTCAGATAACCTTCAATCTCCTTGTCAAGGTCGGCTCGTTTGGCTTCCAGCTCCTTGATTTCTTTCATGACGGCATGAATGTCAATAGGCTCTTCTTCCTCGAAAGTATCAACGTAACGAGGAATGTTGAGGTTGTAGTCGTTCTCAGCCACTTCTTGCAGTGTGGCAAGATGGCTGTACTTTTCAATCTCCTTGCGCTCACGATAAGTATCTACAATCTTCTGAATATGCTGTAGGCGGAGCTTGTTCTGGGTCTTGACTTTTTCAAACTCCTTGCTGGCATCAATAAACAGAATGTTGTCATCCTCCTTACGGCATTTCTTGAACACCAAGATACAGGTCGGGATGCTTGTGCCATAAAAGATATTGGCAGGCAGACCGATGATGGCATCCACATAGTTCTTCTTCTCAATGAGGAAGCGGCGGATTACGCCCTCGGCATTGCCACGGAACAACACGCCATGAGGAGCGACACAAGCCATTGTGCCACCCTCATTGAGGTGGTAAATCATGTGGAGAATAAAGGCATAGTCGGCTGTCTTGCGTGGTGCCAAGCGTCCTGCCTTGCTGAAACGGTCATCATTGTTGAACTTTTCGGCAGCACTCCATTCTGCAGAGAAAGGAGGATTTGCTACCACTGCGTCAAACTGTGTATCGCCAAAAGCATCAGCCTCCAAAGTATCACCATTCTCTATGCGGAAGTTGCTGAACTTGATGCCGTGCAGAAGCATATTCATACGAGCCAAGTTGTAGGTCGTAGGGTTCTTCTCCTGTCCGAAAATCTCGTTTGCATGACCTATGCTTGCAGCACGGAGCAACAGCGAACCACTACCACAAGTTGGGTCATAGACATTGCGCAGACGAGCGTGACCGATGGTTACAATCTCTGCCAAGATACGGCTCACTTCCTGAGGAGTGTAGAACTCACCAGCTTTCTTGCCTGCACCTGCGGCAAATTGGCTAATCATATACTCGTAGGCATCACCGAGAATGTCAATCTCTTGCGATGCTTCCACACCAAAGTCAATGTCATCAAGGGCAAGAAGTACGTTGCTGACCAAAGTGTTCTTGTCATCGGCAGTCTTGCCCAACTTGGGTGAAGCAAGGTCAATGTCAGAGAATAGACCGCCAAAGTCTTCTTCGCTGTCCTGTCCGAGGGTACTGTCCTCAATACGCTTCAATGAGCGTTCGAGCATAGGCAGAATGTTCTCCTTTCTCTTAATGCTCTCAATGACAGACGAGAACAGGAAGTTTGGTTCAATGAAGTAGCCGATATTCTCCAGACATTCAGTCTTCACCTCTTCCTGCAACGCCTCTACGTCTTCGTCCTTCTCCATAGCCCACAACTCCTTGAACGTCACCTCGTCGTCGACCAACGCGTCGTTGGCGTGCTTCTCTATCTTCTCCGACAGATACTTGTAGAAGATGAAGCCGAGAGTGAAATACATGAAGTCGCTTGCCGACATATTGCCGCGCAGTTTGTTGGCAACTTCCCAAAGTTGGTCACGGAGTTTCTGTTGTAATTCTTCGCTCATATATTGTTGTTTCTTTATTATGTTTATTCCCAACTGAATGTTCTGACGATGGAACGTAGTCGGTCGAGTATTCTTGTTAAAGCTTTGCGCTTCTTTATCAGTCCCAAGTGTTTCTCTTTCAATGCCTCTTGTATGATTTCTGGCTGTTCCTTTTGCAGGTAGTCATATTCAGATAGGTAGTGATTGAGCACGGATGCATCCAAATCTTCATCCTTTGCAAGCGTATTGACTGCATTGTTGCGCTCGGTGACGATGTAGTTATTCAACCGTTCTTCAAGGTCACTCGTTCCGTCTGCCTTTTGCTTGCGAGCCATGAAATTGTCACGGTCGTCGTCCACGTTCTTCTGTATGAAGCCGTCAATGAGTTTTGCTTTACTGCGAAGTTCGGCATCCTTAATCATCGTGTCAATAATGTGCCTACGCTTTTCCGTGTAGTCCTCGCTGTATGGGTTGAGATCCGCAATCAGTTCCAAAATGTAAGCCACATTGATGATGTCGCTATGCAGCAGTTCCAAGCAGAAATCGATGTCTCCCAGCCCAGTAGCATCATTCTCACTCGGGTCTGGTTCGGAAGCCATACCTGATTCGTCCTCCTGAGCTTTATAACCGCTTGACTGTTCTGTCGGTTTAGCGGCAAACGAATCGTATATGTCAAGATACTTACTGCGGAAGTCCATAAACTGCTGTTCGGTCATGCCAAGGTCATTGGCCTCCTTCTCAAACTCATTATAAATCTGTATCTCAGCGTGCTTCTTGATGATGTCACGGAAAGCGAGGATAAACTGCTTCTTGTCGTTCTCACTCTGAAGATAGTCCACGAAGTGAGGTTCGGGATAATGCTCCAGGAAGTCCTTTGTCAGTTCCTGATAGTCACGCTTCACCTCATCGAAGGGCTTACGCACGATGTCTTCCAAGGGGGTGCCATTGCTGAACAGCTTGATGGCTTCGTCCACCTTGCTTTTCAAGTCGCGGAAGCAAACCACCTTACCGAAACGCTTCTTCTCGTTCAATACACGGTTGGTACGGCTGAAGGCTTGCAGCAAGCCATGATATTCCATGTTTTTGTCAACATAGAGTGTGTTGAGTTTCTTGCTGTCAAAGCCTGTAAGGAACATACCGACAACCAAGCAGAGGTCAAGAGGCTTCATGTCCGCCTTCTTTTTCTTCATGCGAAGGTTGATGTCATCGTAATATGCACGGAAGTTTTCTGTAGTGAAACTTGTTCCATACATATTATTATAGTCATCCATGATGGCTTGCAGTTCGTCTGCCTCACCAGTGCTTTCGCTCGCAAAACCGCCAGTGTTCATACCGGTCTGCTCATCGTCTTGACTACTGTTGGCAGCATATGTGAAGACTGCTCCAATCCTAATCTTTGGATTGAGGCTCTTGAATATCTTATAGTAGCGGATGAGCATCGGCACAGACTGCACGGCAAACAATGCGTCGAACTCTCCGTCGAATGTTGATTTATTGAAATTATTAAGGATGAATTTGGCAATCTCCGTCATGCGGTCTTGGTCGGCATATTCCACATCCTCATTGCCGTGGTAATACTCCACAAGAAAACCAAGCACATTTTCATCGGCAATGGCATCCTTTATCAAATATTTGTGAAGACAATTGCCGAAGATTTCCTTTGTGGTATGTCCGTCCACAGCATTCTCTACAAAGATAGGTGTGCCAGTAAAACCGAATATCTGCGTGTTGTCGAAGAACTTTACGATGTTCTTGTGGCAATCTCCGAAATGGCTTCGATGACACTCATCGAATATCATCACGATGCGAGAATGACGTATTTCCTCTATACGACTGCTATACCACTGCTTACTGACAGCTGCATTAAGTTTCTGAATGGTGGTAATGATAATCTTCGAATTACTGTGCAGACGCTTCACCAGTTCGTCCGTATTGTCCGTGCTGTCCACGGCTCCTGGCTCAAAGGCTTCATATTCGGCTTGCGTCTGCGTGTCGAGGTCATGACGGTCAACCACGAACATCACCTTATCCACATCGTCCAACTCAGACACAAGTTGGGCTGCCTTGAATGATGTCAAGGTTTTGCCTGCTCCTGTTGTATGCCAGATATAACCGTTATCATTAGAGTTTTCCACACGGTCGAGAATCTTCTCCACGGCATAGAACTGATAAGGGCGAAGCACCATCAGACACTTGTCACCTTCATGCAATACGATATACTTACCGATAATCTTGCCCAACGTACACTTGTCGAAGAACACAGTGGCAAACTTCTCCAAGTCGTTGAACGGAACGTTGGCTGCGTCGGTCCAGTTGAACGTAAACTTATATCCGCTATTCGGGTTGTTGGCGAAATAGCGAGTGTTCACGCCATTGGATATGACAAACAACTGGATGTAATCGAACAGTCCATGGAAAGAGGTCTTGTGATAGCGTTGTATCTGGTTGTATGCCTGTTTCAGTTCCACACCTCTGCGCTTCAGTTCTATTTGAACCAAAGGCAGACCATTGATAAGTATCGTCACATCGTAACGGCATTTCTTTCTGCCCTCAACCGTAATCTGATTGGAAACTTGGAACTCGTTCTGACACCAGTGAGTGCGGTTCAAGAACTCCACCCATAGGCGTTCACCGCTTTCCAGTTCAAGCGGAAAGAGGTCACGCAGTTTCTTTGCCTTTTCAAAGCGAGTGCCACCTTCAAGATAGATAAGTATCTTTTCAAACTCAGACTCTGTAAATTGGGTACGACCCAATTCTTCCAACTTCTTTTTGTTGTGTTTCTCCAACTGCCTTTTGAAATTGGCAGACAGGTTATTCTCCTCTTCAATATGAACATACTCGTAGTTCATCTTTTGAAGAGTATCTATAAGTCCGTTTTCGAGGGCGGCTTCACTTTGTACTGGCATATCTTATTTCTTTTTATCGTCATTATGGCTATTGCCATTCCGCCTACAAAGATAACTTATTTTCACGAGAAAACACAACTATTTTATATTTCCCACATGTTCTTCTTTTCAAAATCATGTTCTTCATGTCTAAAAAACATTGTCTCTATTGTCGTTTTAATAATCTGTCTTGCCATGCAAATATCGCACAAAGAGTAAAAAGCTGTTACAAAATAAAAATCAATTCTAGAGAATCAAAAAGCTGTTTTTATGGTGTT
>ERZ507065.794-NODE-794-length-17543-cov-4.053465_pt1 | contig 17543 bp, 16 predicted proteins | sample MGYA00513785_ERZ507065 | MGnify/ENA metagenome assembly ERZ507065
TCCGATCTAAAGCTATCGCCTATTCCTCCTAACATTTCACGAAATGTTAGTACAGACACTACATCGGGGTATTGCTTGAATTGTTGTATATATCTCTTCCTTGGTTTTTCCATGATCGAACCTCCGTCTAAATTACCATTGACAGATGGGTTCGATACCTATAGTATGATTCAGTTCTCTCCTAAAACTTCAAAATTCGTTTGAGTTCTCTCCTATGTCCACCATTCCTCACGAGAAAATGGGTTGTACCGGAGTTCTCTCCTAGTTCTCTCCAAACCGCTTTTTTGAGCTGTCAGGAGAGAACACCAAGACATTCCGTATTTGCTTAATAAAAACACGAAAAAGTCAAAAAAGCCAGTAATATCAACGCTTTCTGGGAACGGTGGAGTGCAGATTGCTGCGGAAAACAGAATCGATATAACCACTCAAAATCCGACGCGAGCGTTACCGTATGGGTTCGAATCCCGCCACCGATACAAAGTGAAGGGGCTCTGTTTTTCGTACGTTTTTCGAGAAGCAGAGTCTCTTCCATGTTCAAAGTATCGATGAACCGACTTTAATGATATGGAATCTTGCTGGTTTGACGAAAAATAAAGGCCTATTTCGGAAAAGTTATGCTATTTTTCCGTTGAAACTTCCGATTTCGGAAAACTTGATTTTTTATTGAGCAGTTACGCCTTACTTCAAATAGCTTGTCCTGTAAAAGTATCCTATTGGTGCCATGACGGGTGCTGGAACCATAGTATTTTCGTCTCCGCAAAGCCTTGCAAATACTGCCTTTTTTCGTGTGGTGTCCTAATGGTGCTGTGCCATGCGGGCTGGTGCCATCGACAATGGCGGCGTTACGGTCCAGAAAGATCGCAGCGTCGAGCGAATCGGGGTCACCCGAGCAGTTGATGTACACGATGCGCTCGCCCGCGCGCTCCATCGCCGCGCCCACGCGGCGCATGAAGGTCGACTTGCCGCAGCCCGGGCCGCCTTTCAGAATCATCAGATCGTCGAGCCGACCGCCCAAAAGCTGGTCATAGAGCGAGAAAAAGCCCTCTTCGCTGTTTGCGCCGAGGAAAAAGTACACCGGTTTCATAAGATCCCTCCCAAAATTGGTGCTTTCTCCATAGCGTATGCGTGCGTGGCTGTCCCAGCTTCCCGCCCTTCCCAAATTTTGTTTGTAAGGCAGCAGCGTTCCGTCATTCAGGAATGAAAAAAGCTCCGTTTGGGATTCCCAAACAGAGCCTTTTTATGTGCTTTCTTACGCCGTGAAGATCTTGTCCTCCGCTCTGCGCGTGTAGTCGCGTTCGAGCATCGCGCGGTGCGAGAGGAACGCGGGATCGTCGAAATACTTCGCACCCATCGGGCAGTTGCGCACGCAGGAGTGGCATTTGATGCACACGCCCACGACCTCGGTGACATCATCGGGATTGATCGAGCCCATCGGGCAGAGGGAGGCGCACACGCCGCAGTGAATGCACTTCTCAAGATCAGTCTTGGGCTTCGCCTTCAGAAACACCTTCGGTTCGCCATCGAGGCCCAGCGGGCGGTAATACGGCGCGTCCGCGTCGCCGTCGACCGTGACGGGCGCGGGATACTCGGTCATCCGCACGATGCGGCCCACGACCGCGGAGCCGAGCTTTGCAAGCTCCGCCATGTCGTCGGAATCAGGACGCCCCTCGGCAAGCGCGTCGGTAAAGGCGTGGCGGCAGGCAAAGGCGCCCGCGCCAATGGTGTGGAAGCCGTCCCCTTCGAGGCAGGCGCAGAGCTCGGCAAGCGAATTGTCGAAGCTGCGGTTGCCGAACGTCACGACCGGCACGGCGAGCGCGCCGTTTCCGTGAAAGCCGGACTTCACAAAGTCGAGCAGCTTATTTGGAAGCTTGCCCGCGTAGGTTGGCATACCGAATACGACAAGGTCGCCCGCGGCAAACTCATACGCTTCCTCGCGCGCGGCGGGCAGCGTGAAATCGCGCACCTCGAGCGGGACGTCAAAACTGACGGCCAGTGCGTTTGCAAGCGTGGTGGTCACCTTTCTGGTGTTGCCGGTGGCGCTGAAATAGACTGCGTAAACCTGAGAAATGTTCATGGGAATCGGCCTTCTTTCTTTATTGTTCGGGGCGCTGCCCGGCCTTACAGGGAAAAATCCTCGGACGTGTACTTGTCGTTCAGCGTGGCCGGACGCGGCGGCACACGTTTGAGCGGATCATAGCAGAAATGGCGGCAGTGGTCGGCAGAGTCGACCACGCCGCGGCGGGAGCAGATGACCTGCCCTTCGTTGATGACGGATCCGCTCTTGCAGTAGGCGCAGTGCTTTTCAATGTCCTTGCGGAACAGATGGAACATGGTCTCCCTCCCCTTTCTTTTACAGGCTGCGGACGACGAGCTTGCCGTCCTCCATCGACGCATGGATCTGCGTGACGGGGTGCTCGTAGGAGTCGATGATCTGCGCGGCCATGACGTCTTCGAGCTCTTTCTGAATGGTGCGGCGCAGATTGCGCGCGCCGTAGGTCGCGGAGTAGGACTTCTTGACGAGGTAGTCCTCAACATCCTCGTCCCACGTAAAGTGCAGGCCCTTGTCCTCGAGGCTCTTTTGCAGCTCATCGAGCATGATGCGGGCGATGCCGGCGAAGTTCTTCTCGTCAAGGCGGTTGAAGCAGATGACCTCGTCCACACGGTTCAGGAATTCGGGGCGCAGGAACTCGCCGAGCGCCTTCATAGCGCGGTCGCGGTTCTGCTCGTTCACCGTGTGGCCGAAGCCGACGGTGCCCTCCTTGCGCTCGCTGCCCGCGTTGGACGTCATCACGATGACGGTGTTTTCAAAATTGACCTTGCGGCCGTGGGAGTCGGTGATCTCGCCGTCGTCGAGAATTTGCAGCAGGACGTTCATCACGTCGGGATGCGCCTTTTCGATCTCGTCGAAAAGGATGACGGCGTAGGGCTTGCGGCGAATCTTTTCGGTCAGCTGGCCGGCTTCATCATAGCCGACATAGCCCGGGGGCGAGCCGACGATGCGGGAGACCGAGTGCTTTTCCATAAACTCGGACATGTCGAGGCGGATGAGCGCGTCGGGCGAGTTGAAGAGGTCCTGCGCCAGCTGCTTGACAAGCTCGGTCTTGCCGACGCCCGTGGAGCCGACGAAGATAAAGCTTACCGGCTTATGCTTGGGCGAGATGCCCACACGGTTGCGGCGTATCGCCGCGGCGACAGCCTCGACAGCCTCGTCCTGACCGACGATGTGCTCTTTTAAGCGCTTGTCAAGCTCGCTCAGACGGCGGAACTCGTCTTCACGGATACGCGAGGCGGGAATCTTCGTCCAGAGCTCGATCACGCGGGCGAGGTTGTCCATCGTGAGCTGCGGGTCACCCTGCGCGCAGAGCTCGTCGAGCTCGGTCTGCGCCTTGATGGTAAGGCTCTTGAGCTCGGCCAGACGCTCAAAGTCGGGTTCTTCTGCGCCCTGCAAAAGCTCGCGCTCCTTGTCGTAATCCTCGATCTCGCGGCGCAGCTCCATGCGGCGGTTGATGTTCTTGTCGTGCAGGTTCAGATCCGAGCACGCCTCGTCGATGAGGTCGATGGCCTTGTCGGGCAGGAAACGGTCGGTGATGTAGCGCTCGGATAGCAGCACTGCCTGACGCAGGATGCCCTCGGGAATTTTGACGCCGTGGAACTGCTCGTAGTAGTGGGCGATGCCCTTCAAAATTTTGAGGGTGTCCTCCATGTTCGGCTCGTTGACCGTGACCGGCTGGAAGCGGCGCTCGAGCGCGGTGTCCTTTTCAATGTGCTTGCGATACTCGGTGAACGTCGTCGCGCCGATGACCTGAATTTCGCCTCGGGAGAGCGCAGGCTTCAAGATGTTGGCGGCGTTCATGCTGCCCTCGGCGTCGCCCGCGCCGACGATGTTGTGCACTTCGTCGATGACAAGGATGACGTTGCCCATCTTGCGGATCTCCTCGATGAGGCCCTTCATGCGGCTCTCAAACTGGCCGCGGAACTGCGTGCCCGCGACGAGCGCGGTAAGGTCAAGAAGATAGACCTCCTTGCTTCTGAGCTTGAACGGCACGTCGCCCGCGACGATGCGCTGGGCGAGGCCCTCGGCAATGGCCGTCTTGCCGACGCCCGGCTCACCGATCAGGCAGGGGTTGTTCTTCTGGCGGCGGTTCAAAATCTGGATGACGCGTTCGATCTCCTCCTCGCGGCCGATGACCGCGTCGAGCTTGCCGTCGCGTGCGCGCTGGGAGAGATTGATGCAGTAGGAGTCGAGGAATTTGTGCTTGCTCCCCTTTTCGACCTTCTTGTTGCTGCGCGGGCTCTGCGTCTGCTCGGCCTCGTTGCCATTTTGCGCGTCGTTCGCGGCAGGACTGCCACCGAAGAAACGACTCAGGAACGGGAACGTGGCGGTCTTGCCGTCCTCGTCCTCGTTATCGGCGTCCGGATCGTCGGCGTCGGTCAGACCTTCGAGGTTTTCCGCGCCGCCGAAGGCGCCCATCATTTCATTGGAGATATTGTCAAGGTCCTCATCCGTGATGCCCATGCGGCGCATCATCTCGTCCACCTGCGGCAGTCCGAGATTTTTCGCGCACTTGAGGCAAAGTCCTTCGTTGACGTTCTGCCCGTTTTCCTGACGGGTGATGAACACAACGGCGATATTCTTTTTACATCTGGAACAAAGTTGCGGCTGCATAGTATTTCCTCCTTGGGGTAAAGATCAGGGTAACAGCGCGGCGACAAGCCCGCGCGGAGTATGACTCATAAAAAACGATAACAGATACGTGCCCTCGTAGTCGGCAAAGGCCTTGACGCCGAGCTTCGGTGCGACATCGCAGACGAGAAACAGCAAAAGTGCGCCCTCGATCAGGCCCAGCGCGCCGCCGCCGATGGTGTTGAGCGCGTTCAGCACTGGCAAGTCTAACACCTTGTCAATGCCTCCCGTCACTATGCGGAGCAGCAGCGTGAGCACCAAAAAACACAGCACGAACACGAGTGTCCTCACCACGCTGCCGAGCAGCGTCCTTACGGCGGCAAGCGCTGCGTCGCGCGCGGCATTTCGAAGCGACTGACGCACCGCGCCGTCGAAATCGAAGCGCAGCAGCTTTTTGAGAAGGCCTGTCACCGCGAGCGGCGAATCGTCCTGCCGAACGTTTTCCGCGTCCTGCGCAGTGTCGCCGTTTGGCGTTTCACCCGAGGCGTCGCTCTCTGCCGGGGTCTCCCCCTCGATCTGCGGGACATCCCCCTGCGGTGTCTGCGATTCGGTATCAAACCACTCCTCCACGCTCTTTTCAAGGCGCGGCATCAGCATGTCGGTCACGGGCTCGGTCAAAGCGTCGGTCAGGAGTGACGCGCCGATCAGCGCGAGCACGATCGCCGCCAGCGCCATAAAGCTGCGGAACAGCCCCCGCTTGGCGCCGAACACGACGCCTAATATGAGCACGAGCGCGAAGACTGCATCGATCATAAGACCATTATTCACGTTTCCCGCGCTCCTTTCAAGTCATAAATTGTAACATTTTTAGCGTTTTACAGAAATTACGGAATATAAAGCCAGGCGGACGACGAGCCGATCAGCACCGCCGTACCATCCTCGCGCATGATGACAGAGCGCGCGTACTCCGTGCCGTCCAGCCGCGCGTATTCCTGCAGCTGCGGCGTGTAGAGCACCAGACTGTCGCTGTACAGCACGGCGATATACTTCCCCGCCGCGGACATGGACAGAACCTCCTGACTGCTGTCGAGACTTGCCATCTCTGTACCGTCGGACGAGACAGTCACGAGCTTCATGGTGCTGCCCGAGCGGTAGCGGCTCAGCAGCAGCGCCGCGTAGTTGTCGCCGCCCATGCTCGAACCGCGCAGATACGGGTATTCGTAGCGATAGCTGCCGGAAAGCGTACCGTCCGATGAAAAGAGCGTCAAGCTCTCGTCCGTCAGGCACGAGAGCGTACCGGCCACGCTGTCGAGCGATAGCAGGAGCGAGCCCGTGAGTGTGTTGACCGAGTCCGCCTTATCGCTGCCGAGGGGATAGATGCTCACCGTGTCGGCGAATATGCCGTCCGACTCGCCGAGCGTCACCGCCGCCATGCGCTTGCAGTCGCGCATGACGACCGCGTCGATGACATAGTGCTCCGAGGAGTTGAAGGCAAACGTCTTCTCGCCCGAAGCGTCGTACACCGTAACAGCGGACTTGTAGCCGCTCTTTTCGGCGTTGAGCGCCAGATAGTCCGAGGAATTGACGCTGACTGACAGGATGTTGCCGCTGCACTCGCCGCTCATATCGCGCACAAGGCCGCTTGCAGAGTAAATAAGAAGCGTCTGCCCGCCGATGTCATAGACCGCGGCGGTCTGACCGCCGACAGCGATGGCGGGATTCGTGAGCTTCACACTCATGCTGTCCACCACGCTGCCGCTGCTGTAGATCGACACACCCGTCGTCGAAGCGACGATCAGATGGTCGCCGAGCAGCGCAAAGGTGTTGCTGCGGTCGTTGCTGAACGAGTACATCTCCACCTTGCCCTGCTCATCCTGCGTGACCTTATTGTAGGAGAAAAGGCGGCGCACACTGTCAAGGCTGCTCAGGTCCTTCCACGCCGCGGCGACGACCACGGCCAGCACGACCACAAGCGCCAGAATCACCATCAGCGCCCGCTTGAGCCCGCCGCCGGAGCGGCGCGGGGCCGCCTGCGAGCGCCTCAGCTCCTCGCGTGTTCCCTTTTCCTCTTTGAGATCATTCATTGAGCCGTTCATCCTCATACCAAAGTCTCGTCATGTACAGTCCGCCCGGCGGCACCGTGGGGCCGGCGAGCGAGCGGTCGCCGGAGGCCAGGATCTCGGGGATGTCCTCTGGCGTGAGCTTCCCCTCGGCGGCGTAGAGCACCGTGCCGGTGATTGCCCGTACCATGTTATACAGGAACCCGTCCGCGCAGACCTTGAGCTCCAAAAGATCACCCGAGCGCGACACGCGGCAGTAGTGCACGGTGCGTACGGTGGTCTTCGTCTCCGTGCCGACAGAGCGGACGGCGCGGAAATCGTGCGTGCCCTCAAAGGCGCGCGCCGCGCGGTCCATCACCTCTTCGTCGAGGTGCTTGGGGTAAAAGTAAGCCCTGTTGACATAGAACGGGTTTTTGATGCGGGAATTATAGATGCGATAGGTGTATTCCTTTTTTTGACACGAGAGGATCGCGTTGAAATCCTCCGCCACCTCAAGCGCCTCGCGCACGACGATATCCTCCGGCGTGTGCGTGTTGATGGCAAACGGCAGGCGCTCGACTGGAATGCGCGACTCGGTATGGAAATTGGCGATGTAGCGCTCGGCGTGCACGCCCGCGTCCGTGCGGCCGCAGCCGACGAGCTTGACGTTCCCGCCGCAGACCTTCGAGAGGCCCTTTTCCATCGTCTCGCAGACGCTTGAGACCGTCTTCTGCACCTGCCAGCCGTGATAGGCCGTGCCGTTATACATGAGCTTGAGGGCGATGTTTCGCATAAAAGCGTCCTTTCTTCTTATCGCAGCGCGATGACCGCGGCCACGAGCACGGCATAATAGCCGAGCACCAGATAGTCGCGCGTCTGGTAGTGCAGCACGTTGAGCTTCGTGCGGCCTTCGTCGCCGTGGTAGCAGCGGCATTCCATGGCCGTCGCCAGCTCGTCGGCGCGGCGGAACGCGCTGACAAACAGCGGCACGAGCAGCGGCACGAGCGCCTTGGCGCGCTGCATAAGGCTTCCGGTCTCAAAGTCGGCGCCGCGCGCCTTCTGCGCGGACATGATCTTATCCGTCTCTTCGATGAGCGTCGGGATGAAGCGAAGCGCGATCGACATCATCATCGCGAGCTCATGCACAGGGACCTTGATCTTCTTGAGCGGGCCCAGCAGGCTCTCCAGACCGTCCGTCAGGCGGATGGGAGAGGTCGTATACGTGAGCAGGAACGTTCCCATGATCAAAAGCGTGATGCGCAGCATCATCGTGATGGCGGCGCGCACACCCTCGATCGTAATGCGGAAGATCCAAAAATGGCACAGCTCCGTGCCGGGGGTGTAAAAGAGGTTCAAAAGCGCCGTGAACGCGATAATGAACAGCACCGGCTTTAATCCCTTGAAAAGCGCCTTCGCACCCACGCGCGAGATGCGCACGGCGACGATCAGCGTCAGAATGAGAACGCCGTAGGCAATGTAGCTCTTCGCCGTAAAGAGCGCCACGACGTAGAGCACCGTGACGAGGAGCTTTGTGCGCGGGTCGAGCTTATGGGCGAGCGTGTCGCCCGGGAAAAACTGGCCGAGCGTGATATCCTTCAGCATTTTTTGCCGCCCCCTCTCTTGAGCGCGACAAGCTCTTTGCTGAGCTCATCGACGGTGTAAACGGCGGGGTTGATGGCAATGCCCTTATCGCGCAGCGCCATCGCGACGCGCGTGACCTGCGGCACGTCGAGGCCCGCTGTCATCAGCTCGTCGCCGCGGGCGAAGACCTCGCGCGGCGTGCCGCTCATGAGCACGTGGCTGTCCGACAGGACAACGATGCGGTCGACGTTTTTCGCGATCTCCTCCATGCTGTGGCTCACGAGCACGACGGTCGTGCCGCGCGCGCGGTGGAATTCGCGGATGTTTGAAAGCAGCTCTTCCCTGCCCTGCGGGTCAAGGCCCGCGCTCGGCTCGTCGAGCACGAGCACCTCGGGCTCCATCGCAATAACGCCCGCGATAGCCACGCGGCGCTTCTGTCCGCCGGAGAGGGCGAACGGCGATTTTTCCAGCAGATCGTCGGTAAGCCCCGCAAAGTGCGCGGATTCACGCACGCGGCGGTCGATCTCGTCTTTGGATAAGCCCATGTTCGTCGGGCCGAACGCGATATCGCGGTAAACGGTCTCTTCAAAGAGCTGGTATTCCGGATACTGGAACACGAGGCCCACGCGGAATCTCACATTCCGAATCTTCTTTGGGTCGGCCCAGATGTCCTCCCCGCCAAGCAAAATGCGGCCGGAGGTCGGCTTGAGCAGGCCGTTCAAGTGCTGGATCAGCGTCGACTTGCCGCTGCCCGTGTGGCCGATGATGCCCAAAAATTCGCCGCGATAGATCGCGAGCGACATATCCTGCACCGCACTGCGGCAGAACGGCGTGCCCTCCCCGTAGGTGTGCGTCAGGTTTTCTACACGAATGATCTCTTCCAAGGTTACAGTCCTCTTAGGTAAAATTTTTCGCAATGGCGTCTGCGCATTCCTCTACGGTGATGGCGTCCACGGGGACGTCCATGCCCGCCTCGCGCAGGGAAAAGAGCAGCGAGACCGTGTCCGGCACAGCAAGGCCGATGTCCTCCAGCTCTTTTTTGCGGGTGAAGACCTCGCGCGGCTTGCCGTCCATGACGACAAGGCCGTCGTTCATCACGATCACGCGGTCGGCGTGCTCGGCTTCGTTCATGTGGTGGGTGATGAGGACGACCGTGATGCCCTGCTCGCGGTTGAGCTTTTCGACGGCCGCGAGCACCTCGCGCCGGCCGATGGGGTCGAGCATGGCGGTCGCCTCGTCGAGCACGATGCACTCGGGCTTCATCGCCAGCACGCCCGCGATGGCGATGCGCTGCTTCTGTCCGCCGGAGAGCAGATGCGGCGCGTGCTTGACGAACTGCGTCATGCCGACGGCCTCGAGCGCGTCGTCCACGCGCTTTCTGATCTCGGCGCTCGGCACACCCAAATTCTCGGGAGCGAACGCGACATCCTCTTCGACGACATTCGCCACGATCTGGTTGTCCGGATTCTGGAACACCATGCCCACGCGCCTGCGAATTTCAAGCAGGAGCGATTCGTCCATCGTGTCCATGCCCTCGACATAGACCTTGCCGCCGCTTGGCAGCAGGACTGCGTTGAAGGTCTTGGCAAGCGTCGATTTTCCGCTGCCGTTGTGGCCGAGGATCACGACAAAGCTGCCGCGTTCGATGGTCACATCCACCCCGCGCAGCGCGCGGGTGTTCACCTGGTCTTCCGTGCCCGGATAGGTGAAGGCCAGGTCTTGGGTCTTGATCATTTCCATAAAAGTTGCGTTCCTTAATCGTTGTCCCGAAAGAGCCTTCGGGGATTCATCGCCGCAAAGCGGCGGATTCCTTTATTCCGAGAACCAGCGGCCCGTCGCGCCGCAGGGCAGCGCGAGCCCCGTCTCCGTCACGGGCAGGCCCAGCTCGTCCCACGTGACCTTGCCGCCGTACTTTTCCGCAACGAGCAGGTGCAGCATGTAGCCGAGCACCGAGGGAGCGAGCCCCGTCGTATACGAGTTGATGATGACAAAAAGCGGCTTGTCCGATAAGACCTGCGCGCAGAGCTTCACGAACGGGAAAAGATTGTCCTCCAACTTCCATACCTCTCCCCCGGGGCCGCGGCCGTAGCTCGGCGGGTCCATGATGATGGCGTCATACACCTTGCCGCGGCGGATCTCACGCTCGACAAATTTCGCGCAGTCGTCGATGATCCAGCGCACCGGCGCATCGGAAAGGCCGCTGACACGCGCGTTCTCGCGCGCCCAGTTGACCATGCCCTTTGCCGCATCCACGTGGCAGACCTGAGCGCCTGCCGCCGCACACGCGACCGTCGCGCCGCCGGTGTAGGCGAAGAGGTTCAGCACGCGGATGGGCCGGCCCGCGTTTTTGATCTTCTCGCGCGCAAAATCCCAGTTGACGGCCTGCTCGGGGAACAGGCCCGTGTGCTTAAAATTCATGGGCTTGACCTGGAATTTGAGATCCTTGTAATTTACCGTCCAGCTCTCGGGCAGCTTCTCCTTGTCCCAATGTCCGCCGCCCGAGGACGAACGGTAATAGCGGCCCTGCGCGTTGCGCCAGCCGCGGTTCGTGCGCGGCGTCTCCCAGATCGCCTGAGGGTCAGGCCGCACCAGAATTTGCTTTCCCCAGCGTTCGAGCTTTTCTCCGCCGCCGCAGTCCAGCAGCTCATAATCTTCCCAACCGTCCGCGATCCACATACATTTTCTCCTTTGCCGCATGGGCATACTTGTTCATAATAATCAATGTATTATACTACGCATTCGATTGAATAGTCAATGTATAAATCGTGAACGATCCTGCGCCATTCGCTTAATTTTCTTTTCCCGTGGACTTTGCCGCGCGCTTGTGGTATGCTGGCAGAAACGACACAAGGAAAGCTGGTCTTTTTTGATGGATAAACTGCTGCTGCACTCCTGCTGCGCCCCCTGCTCGGTCTACTGCGTGGACACGCTGCGCGCCGACGGGATCGAGCCCACGTCACTCTGGTTCAACCCGAACATTCACCCCTGGACGGAGTATGACGCGCGCCGCCGCACGCTGCTCGAATACGGGGAAAAAGAGCATGTAGAAGTGCATATTTTAGAGGATTACGGCCTGCGCGACTTTGTCCGCGCCGTGAGTGCGGATATCGACCACCGCTGCGCGCACTGCTACACCATCCGCCTCGGCACGGCGGCCAAATACGCCGCCGACCACGGCTACGACGCGTTCACATCGTCCCTGCTCATCTCTCCGTATCAGAACCACGAGCTCTTAAAGGCCGTGGGCGAGACGATGGGCAAGAAGTACGGCGTCGAATTCTACTACCGTGACTTCCGCCCCGGTTTTCGCGAGGGGCAGGCCAAGGCGCGCGAGATGGGCCTCTACATGCAGAAATACTGCGGCTGCATCTTCTCTGAAGAGGACCGCTATTCGACCAAGATCGAAAAGGCGAAAAAGCGCTACGCCGAAGAATAAGCAGCTTGCAAAAGGCAAGACCCGTTGGATGCTCCAACGGGTCTTTTTTCATTCTTTCGCGGCGATCAGCGCGTCGTGCACGAGCTGCAAGGCGCGCTCTGCGTCGTCGCGCAGGACGTAAAAGCTCATGAACCGCTCCCCCGCCGCAACGGCGAAGACGGTGATCTCCGCCCGTTCGAGCGCCGTAACGGCTATCTTCTCTTTCTCGATGCTCGGCAGCGCGCCGCCGACCGCCGTGATGGCCGCAAGGCGGCTCCGGTCACTCTTTTTCTGCGTCACGCCAACGACGCTTGCGTCTTCATCCGTTTCGCAAACGACGCTGCTATTGCCGCCTTCCCTGCACGAGCGCACGGTGATGGGCACGCCGCCCGCCTGCGCGAGCGCCACGCTGCGGTCATGCAGCACCTGTGCGCCCTTCTGTGCGAGCAGCAGCATGTCGTCATACGAGATCTCCTCGCGCCGCACAGCGTTCTTGCAGATGCGCGGGTCAGCGGAAAATATCCCGTCCACGTCTGTGTAGATGACAAGCTCAGCGGCCTTCAGCGCCGCGGCGAGCGCCACTGCACTCGTGTCCGAGCCGCCGCGTCCGAGCGTCGTGACGTCGCCATTTTCGTCGACGCCCTGAAAGCCCGCCGCGACCACAACGCGGCCCTCGGCCAGCTCCTTCCGGATACGCGCGGTGTCGATCAGTTCGATCTCCGCGTTCCCATGTGTACCGTCCGTTTCGATGGGGATCTGCCATGCGCAGAGGGATACCGCCTCCACGCCGATGGACCGCAGCGTCATCGCGCCGAGCGCGGCGCTCATCTGCTCGCCCGCGGAGAGCAGCATGTCGAGCTCGCGCGGCGAAGGCTGCTCGCTGATCTCCTTTGCCTTTTGCAGCAGGCCGTCCGTCGTGTCGCCCTGCGCGGAGAGAACGACGACCACGTCGTCGCCTTCGTCGACCCGCACTTTGACGATGCGCGCCATGCGCAGAAGATGCGCATAGTCGCGCACGGAGCTGCCGCCGAATTTCTGTACGATCAGGCTCATAAGAACCACTTCCAACAAAAAATGGATTGACAGCGCTCATCTCAGCCGCTGCCAATCCATCGTATGAACTTGTACAAGCCCGCGTGACTCAGGCCGCAAGGATATCGAAGCGCACCACGCCCTCAAGCGCGAGCGCCCGCGCCATCATCTCTTCGATCGACTCCTGCATTTCGGACGTCTCGGCCGAGATCGTCACCGCGGCACAGCCGTTGGTGGGAATACTCTGGTTGATGGTCAGAATATTCGCGCCCGAACCGGCAAAAATAGAAAGGACGTTGGACAATACGCCGGGGTTGTTCTTGAGCATCGTGTAGAACGTGATGATGCGGCCGGTCTTCATGTCGTTGAAGGGGCGCACCGCATCGCGGTACTTATAAAATGCGCTGCGGCTGATGCCGACGGTGCGGGCGGCGTCGCCCGCGGTGCGCACCTCGCCGGACTGGAGCATGCGCTTCGCCTCCGCCACCTTGATAAAAATCTCCGGAAGGGCCTCTGCCGAGACCAAATAAAATTTCGTTGCAGGCGCCATAATGTTTCTCCTTCGCGGTCATCTGTCTTTATATGGCAGGATTTTAGCATATCTTAACGCATATTGCAACACTTTTTTCGATGGGAGGTCTGCAAAATTTGAATGAAGAACGGCTGAGACGCTTCCTAACTTTGTCGCTCGCGCTTTTCATGGGTGCATCTCTCTTTTATGTCTGCTTTCGCTATGTGCTGCCGTGGTGTTTGCCGTTTCTGCTCGCACTGCTCGTCGCGGCGCTGCTGGAACCGGTCGTTTTGTATCTGCGGCGGAAATTTCACTTTCAACGTGGCTTTTCCGCGCTGATCCTGACGCTGACGCTGCTGTTTCTGCTCGGCGGGCTGCTGTCGCTCCTGTGGTCTACGCTGCTTTCTCAGACGAACGCGCTGCTCGCCGCCGCGCCCGCGTTTTTCGACGCGATCCCCGCCGCAGCGGACGATCTGCTCTCCCGATTGGAGCAGTTCAGCGCGTCGAGTCCCGAATGGCTCAGCGGCTATCTGCACGAGCAGCTTTTCAGGGCCGTCACGGACGCGGACAGCCTGCTGCGCTCGCTGTCTTCGCGCGCGATGGCGTGGCTCGGCTCTGCCGCCGCGGCGCTGCCGGGCGGCGTGCTCGCCATCGCGACGGGCGTGCTTGCGATCTTCTTCACCTCCGCGTCGTACCCCGAGCTCTGCGCGGCACTCGAACACGCCGTGCCGGAAGAAGCGATGGCAAAGCTGCAGCTCTTTCGCGGCGGCGTAATGCGCTCGCTTGCGCGGTGGCTACGCGCGCAGGCAACGCTGTCGCTCATCACGTTTTCAGAGCTTCTTATCGGCTTTCTCCTCATGCGCCAGAGCTATTCCCTGCTGCTCGCCTTTCTCATCACACTGCTCGACGCGCTGCCGGTCTTCGGCACGGGCACGGCGCTCGTGCCGTGGGCGGTCTTCACGCTGCTGTTCGGCTTCCCGCCCAAGGCCATCGTGCTCCTCGCGCTCTACCTCTGCACGCTCATCACGCGCAACACGCTCGAACCCAAGCTTCTCTCCGCGCAGGCGGGGCTGCCGCCGGTCGCGTCGCTTTTTGCGATGTACCTCGGCTACTGCACGTTCGGCGTGGCAGGGATGGTGCTCTTCCCCTTCCTCCTGCTGCTGTTCGCGCAGATTCGAAACGCAAAAGCGGAAGCTGCCGCATAAAAAAGAGAACGGTTTTCACCGTTCTCTTTTTTATTGCTTTTTACCGGTCTGTGCCGCCGTTGTTGAGCAGCCAGTTGAGGAACTGGCCGTTGTCTCCGACATCGCCGGATGCGCTGTCTCCCGCCGTGCCGGTGTTGTCAGACGGCGTCTGTGTGCCGCTGTCGCCGCCAGTGGTGGCATCACCGCCCGGCGTCGTGCCGCTGCCGTCATCCGGTGCATCCGGATCCGGCGTGGGCTCCAGCGGCGTTGTGTGCGTCGTGCACACGCCGCTGTACATCAGATCGCTGTATAGCTGCACTGTTCCGCCGTTCGTGCGCACCGGTTCGCCTGCAGGGATCGACGAAATGAGCCCTTCTTCGAGCTGTGCCTGATACGTTGCCTGAAGCGCGGCGCTCAGCGGCGTCGTGAGAAGCTCGCGCTTGTAGCCCCAACCGCTGCTGACGTTCGGCTGGCTCAGATCGAGCACATAGGCCGTCGTAACATTCGGGCAGTAGTCGGAGGCGAGCATGCCGGAATCGGCGCAGACGGTTACGCTGATGTGTCCGTCGCAGCTCAGCGAGGGCGCATAGTTCTTTGCGACCTTGACAGTCTGCGAGGGACAGCCGGCCGAGGCCAGAAGTCCCGTCTGCGTGCAGACGGTCACGCTGACCATGTCGGCGCTGCTGACTTCAAAGTCCTTGTTCGGAAGGCCCGCGTGGACCTTGCTCATAAACGTCTTCCACAGCGTGGCCGCGGGGTTGCCGCTCGCCACGATGCGCGTCGGCGTGTCGTAGCCGACCCAGACCGCTGCCGTGTAATACGGCGTGTAACCGACAAAGTAACGGTCGTTGTTGCTGTTGGTCGAACCGGTCTTACCGGCGATGGTCATGCCGGAGAAGTTCGCGCCCGTACCCGTACCGTTGCGCACGACATTTTTCAGGAGCTCGTTCATCGCGTAGGCGGTGCTCTCGTTCATCGCGACGTGGGACTCGGTCTTATTTTCAAGGATGACGTTGCCGTTGTGGTCAAGCACCTCGGTATACGTTCTCGGCGTGGTGTAAACGCCGCCGCGGGCAAATGTTGCGTAGGCCGCGGCCATCTCGCGCGTCGTCACGCCCTTGGAAAGGCCGCCGAGCGCGAGCGCACCCGCCGCGGTCATATCATCGTTCGTCAGCGTCGTGAAGCTTAAGTTTTCGGTCATAAAGGCATACGACGAGGGCAGCGTCAGCTTGATGGCCGTGCGCACCGCCGTGGGGTTGGACGAATTGCGGATGGCATCCTGCAGCGTCATAATGCTGCGGTAGCCCGAGTAGGCGTTCACCGGCCAAATACTGCCGCCGAGCATTTCAACGGGATAGTCGTCGATGACGCTCGCGGGCGTGATGACGCCGGCGTCCAGCGCGGGCGCGTAAACGCTCAAAGGCTTGATGGCAGAACCGCACTGGCGCACAACCGTCGAATAGTCGAGCAGGAACCGGCCCTCGCGCTCGCCCACGCGGCCCGCAACGGCGACGATGTCACCCGTCGTGTTGTCGATGATCGTCGCGCCGGACTGGAGCAGCTGGCCCTTGGACGAGGTGTAGTTCAGGTTATTGCGGTCGGCGTAAACGCTCTCCACGATGGACTGGATCTCGGGGTCGACCGTGCAGTAGATCGAGTAGCCGCCGGTGTAGAGCATGTCCTTTGCCGTTTTTTCGTTGTAGCCAAGCTGCTCGTGCATATCGGCAACGATGTCGTTGAACATACGCTCGATAAAGTAGGAGTCATACGTCGTATTCGACGCACTGTCCGCCCTGCTCGCCACATTGGCGGAGGGGACAAAGTCCGCATCCCAGGTGAAGACGAGCGGTTCGGTCTTTGCCTGCTCGTACTCTTCGTCGCTGATCTTGCCAAGCTCGTGCATCTTATAAAGGACGGTGAGCTGGCGCTCCTTGTTCTGCTCGCGGTACCAGTCGCCGCGCGCAGGGTCGTATTTATAGGGGAACTGCGTGATGCCGACGATAGACGCCGCCTCGGCGATGCTCAGCTCGCCTACGGTCTTGCCGAAGTAGCCCTCGGCCGCGGCCTCGATGCCGTAGCAGCCGTTACCAAAATAAACCTTGTTGAAATACGTCTCGAGAATTTCCTCCTTTGAGTAGTTCTTCTCGAGCCGCAGCGCGCGGAAGATCTCTGCCACCTTGCGCTTGATGGTCACCTCATTCTCGCCGGTCGTGTTTTTAATGACCTGCTGGGTGATCGTCGAGCCGCCGCGCGTCGAGGTACCGGTGAGCTTGCCGAGAATGGCCTTGGCCGTGCTCTTCCAGTCCACGCCGTGGTGGCTGTAGAAGCGCTCGTCCTCGATGGAGATCAGCGCCTCCTGCACATGCTTGGGGATGTCGTCGATACTGACGAGCGTTCGGTTCTCTTCACCATGAAGCTTCGTGAGCTCCACCCACTCCCCGCTTGTTTTATCCTGATAGTAGACTGTCGAGCTCTGCTTGAGCGTGTAGGCCGAGATGTCCACATTCAGATCGAGCGACGTGTGCACGTAGACCATGAAGATGGCGAAAAACATCAGGCAGGTCGTGAGTCCAATGGCTAAGATGGTGCCGATGACCGTTTTCGCCGTGCCGGATTTTTTCTTCTTGTGTGCCTGATGCGTGGGGTGCTGGGTGTGCTGTCTTCGGGGCGTCTGGTTTTCTGCGCGGTTTTCTTCCATAAAGCGCCTCCTCCTTTGCGATAGAAATATGCGCAAGCGCGCATAGCTGATTTTCAATAGTGATACAGAATATAGTATAGCACGGCTGTCAAGTGGTACGTATCTTGTCTTGCATTTTGCCGCAAGGTGCGGTATAATGCGAGCACAAACTTTCAGGAGGTGTTCCCCCATGAACGATGAGTTCGGCCCCAATTTCGTCACGCTGACCGATGACGAGGGCAACGATATAGAGCTGGAATACGTCGACGCACTCGAGCATAACGGCACGACGTATATGGCCTTCTTCCCCGTGGTCGAAGAGGACAGCGAGGATGAGGAAAACGAAGAGGAATACGGTCTCGTGATCCTCAAGAGCCAGATGGAAAACGGCGAGGAGTTCCTTGTCACCATCGACGACGAAGAGGAGATCGACAAGGTCTACGACCTCTTCATGGAGCAGATCCTTTCCGACGAAGAGTA
>ERZ507065.797-NODE-797-length-17481-cov-12.247619_pt1 | contig 17481 bp, 18 predicted proteins | sample MGYA00513785_ERZ507065 | MGnify/ENA metagenome assembly ERZ507065
GGTCTGGGTGCACCATTCGTGCGGTCTAAGGGCACCGTTTCAGGCGGCGTATTCAAAGGGCATATCCAAATCTCCTGAACTTTGCTGCTGAAATTTCTGTTCCCAATCTTGTGCTTCTCGTTTTGTGGCAAAGCCACGCTTGCACTTTGGTTTGCGCTCGCCTTTCCAGTCGGTATACTGCGTCATCACATACCAAGTGCCGTTGTCCTTATTCTTGTAAACGGGCATTAATCATCTCTCCTTTCTACTCCGTAAATTCTTTCACTAAAATACTGTCGGCTGACACGCCCTGCAACCGTAATAAATCCCTTTGCACTCAGTTCATCGTTGAGCTGTCGGATAATCTTGTAGGCATAAGCCTTTGATACATCAAGTTCCTCTGCAACTTCATCCGCTCGCATAAAAGTTTTATCTGTCATAAAATCACCCCCTTTAAAAATAGTCATCCTTATTTCGTGTCGGAATACTTTCTGACCGCCTTCCGATTTGCCCGGGCGGGTACGCCATTACCGTGGAGTACGACGGTTATTCGATTTTTCAAAAACTTAACTTTATTAGTTTAAGTCTGTATCATTATTATACTAAGCAAATTCCGTAAAGTCAAGTGGTTTTTGAGAAAATATTAAACTTTTTTGTTTTTGTGGTCTTGACATATACTAAGCGTATCTGTATAATGTATATTATCAACAGATCGTTAGGAGGAAGCGCAATGGCAATCGGTGAAAGAATCCGTTTCTTTAGAAATTTAAGAGGTATGACCCAAAAATGGCTCGGTCAGGCTGTGGGCTTTCCGCAAAAAACTGCCGACATTCGTATGGCACAGTATGAATCAGGATCAAGAACACCGAAAGAAGATTTGGTAAAGTCTCTTGCAGGTGTACTTGAGGTTTCGCCTTTGGCACTCAGAATTCCCGATATTGATAGTAAGCTTGGCTTTATACATACTCTTTTTGCCATTGAGGATTTGCACGGCGTAAGAGTGGAAAAGAACGAAAACGAAGTACATATCGTCTTTGACGGTAACAAGCCGAATGTTGACCACTCTGTTTTCCAAATGCTTACTGCTTGGGCAGAACAGGCTGGAAAATACAAAAACGGCGAGATTTCTAAAGAACAATACGATGAGTGGCGCTATACTTATCCCAAAAAAGATACAACACAGACTTGGGCGAAAGTACCGTCGCAGGAACTCAGCGATGCCCTTGTAGAAGCCTTTAAGGACAAACTGAAATAACCCCGCAAACGACAAAAACCCCGTACTGACTTTATTCCGTCAGTACGGGGTTTAATGTTAATATGGTGTTTTTTGTGAGCCACAAGATATTACTCTTTACCCACAAACCACTTGATACATCCGATAAAGGTGTTCAAGTGCAATCTTATCAAAATCTTATCAACGAGGGTTTTGAAATCCTGCAAACCCGCATTATTACTGGGTTTGCAGACTTTTTCAATTTATTCCCACTCGCAAAATGAAACTTAATTCTAAACGCTTTTGTTTGGGAGATTTGATATCATTTGATTTTTCCTGATACCTATTATCCTTATCCTATGGGCTTGCCGAACTTTTGCTATCATTTGGCTATCAAGGAAATGGCTATCAACGGTAAAATTAGATTGGTTTCTCTGGTGGTTTACAACTACATTTTACCACGAAAGACAGGGAAATGCAATAACCTTCCTCGCTGTGGTGTATCAAGTGATCTTACTGAACATATGGCGCACCTTGTCCAGGCGGCTGTTTGGACGGCGGGGCTGGATGACCGGCTGACCGACAGCGGCCTGATATCCTTTCAGCTCTGTAAGGCATACGCTCCGCCCGTTGGTGTAAAAGGCCAGATCAGTACGGTATGCCTGTATACAGCGGGCGGGAATCTCGCCAGTAAAGACAACTTCATCCTTTTTTACCTGGGCCGTTTCGATGGTGGCACAGTATTTCGGTGCATCATGATAAGCCCTGGAAAGGTATTCCTGGGGCGCATAGAGGATGAAGGAGAGATAAGGTTCCAGCAGCTGCGTCCCCGATTCCTTCAATGCCTGTTCCAATACAATCGGGGCCAATGAGCGGAAGTCCGCCGGCGTGCTGACCGGACTGTAATAAAGCCCGTATTCAAAGCAAATCTTACAGTCCGTTACGTTCCAGCCGAACAAGCCCTGCTCCAGCCCGTAACGGATACCATCCCTGACAGCGTTTTGAAAACTCTGGTTCAAGTATCCCAGCGAAACCCGGCTCTCGTATTGTACACCGGAGCCAAGCGAGAGTGGTGTAACAGACAGTCCTATGGATGCCCAAAACGGGTTGGGCGGCACCTCGATATGGATGGTGTGGCTGGCTGCTTTGAGCGGCCGCTCCATATAAATGACGGAGGGTTCCTTTACCACTGTTTCAAGCTTGTATTTTTCCGACAGCAAAGCGGAAACAACCTCCAACTGCACCCGGCCCAAAAAAGAAAGAATGATCTCATGGGTGATGGAATCCACTTCGCAACGCAAAAGCGGGTCAGTATCCGCAAGTTGCGTAAGAGCGTCCAGCAGCCGTTCTCTTTGCGCTGCCGTTTTCGGCGCAATCGTCGTCCGCAGCATGGGGAGGGGGTCCTCGCGCCACCTTTTACGAGGGAGCCGGGTTTGGTCCCCTAATACATCGTTTAACCTCACGCTGTCGCTGGGAAGGATAACAATTTCACCCTGATAAGCGGTGTCTGTCCGAACAATTTCCCCTTTGGATGGAATACGCATCTCTGTGATTTTCAGCTTTTCTCTCCCGGCCAGGGCCACCGTATCCCGCAGGCGCAGCGTTCCGCTGTATAACCGTAGATAGACACGCCGCTGGCCGCAATCGGTGTACTCAACCTTGAAAACGCTGCCGCATAGGGCGGCGCCCCCCTGTTCCCCAATCGGTTGGAACAGCCCTGTCACCGCATCCATCAACGGTTGAATGCCAAGGCCATTTTTGGCGCTGCCATGATAGACTGGGAACAGGGAGGCGTCTTGAACCCGCTGCTGTTCCTCCCGCGCAAGTTTTTCCCGGCTGATTGGTTCTCCTGCGATATACTTTTCCAATAATTCATCGTTATTTTCGATGACCGCATCCCATGCTTCTATGTCGGTATTTTCCTCCAGGACTATTTCCGGGGACAGCGACACCGTCTGCTTGATGATAATATCGGCGGAGAGCTTATCCCGAACAGACTGAACCACGCTCTGCAAATCAACGCCAGCCTGGTCGATCTTGTTGATAAAGATAACGGTGGGAATGTTCATTTTCCGCAGGGCATGGAACAGAATACGGGTCTGGGCCTGCACGCCATCTTTAGCGGAGATCACCAAGATGGCCCCATCTAAAACAGCCAAAGAGCGGTACACCTCCGCCAAAAAATCCATGTGGCCGGGCGTATCCACAATGTTAACTTTACATCTGTGCCACTGGAAGGAAGTGACTGCCGCTTGAATGGTAATCCCACGCTGCCGCTCCAAAAACATGGTGTCCGTCCTCGTTGTCCCTTTTTCGACGCTCCCCGGTTCTGAAATGGCTCCGCTGGCATATAGCAGGCTCTCCGTCAAGGTCGTCTTTCCAGCGTCTACATGGGCAAGAATTCCAATATTGATTATTTTCATGTGATTGTCCTCCCTTTACAGCCCCAAAGGGCATAAAAATCCCCAGCAGTAAAATACTTTTACCACTGGGGATCATGACTTCGGACAAACAGAAGTATGACGGCTTACATGAGCCGCTGTCCGTCACGATATTTACTAAAAAGGCAAAAGTATTCTTAAATTGGGTACAAAAACTAAGCCCCTGCAAGGGGCAATCATTTTTGCGCCCATTATCAAATTTTATTTAAGAATACCTTGCCGCATATTTGGTAGACTCCTCAAATCAGGATAATAGCAGTATATCATAGTACACTCTAAAAAACAAGAAATTATTTTACCCGATTCCCCAAATAAATCAGGAGGGCATTCACTGGAACACCCTCCGTTTTTGGTGATTATCGTGCGCCTAATCTTGCTTTTTGCCTTGCGTCCCGTTTCCGTTCCTTTTCAGCCTGTTCCTGCTGGTAAGCGGCCTCTAATATTCTGTCCGCCTGTTCCGGGCCAATGGCCCGCCTGACCCGCTCATAGTCCCTGACCTTTCCCTTTAGACTGTCCCTCTCGGCGCAGACCTCGTAAATCCTTTCTGATAAGGAACTATTTTTGCTGACCTCCCGGCCATAGTCCGCTTGCAGCCGCTCAAATTTGGATTTGAGGTCGCAGTAGGCCCGGTAGACAGACCGCAGCACCTTGACGATCTTCGCCCATAAGGGCTTGGCCTTTTTCTCCCGGTAGGCCCTGGCCGATTCCAGCGGTCCCGCTTCTGGCAAGACCTGTTCCGGGTCGCTGGAAAATTCCTCCGCCAGCTTCTCCATGCCTTTCAGCATGTGGGCCACATCGTTTAGTTTGGCCTTGGCCTGGGCCGCTTCCTTTTCGGCAGCTGCCGCCTCCCTGTTCCTTCGGTCAACCTCGGCCTGGGCCAGCACAGCCGCCTCCTGAAGCTGTGCAAGCCGCTCCTGTTCACACTTCACCTTGAACTGCGTGACCGTCAGATGTTCCTCGGAACTGCCACGCTCTCCACGCTCCAAGTCCGTGTAGCCAGCGGAGCGCATCTGCTGAAAGAAATCATCCTGCAAGACGCTGTACGACTTTCTCAGCACAGGCTTGCCCTTTGCTGTTCGTAATGGCTCCCCGGTGGCCTCGTCTACTGCGGGCTGGGATGCCCACTTTTTGCTCATGCTGACCTGCATAACGGTTTCTTTGACCTTGCCCACCAGGGATTTGTCCTTGCACCGCTTTGTCCATCGTATCTCCTTCTCCACCACCGGGATATAGACCACATGGAGGTGGTAGTGGTACACGTCCTCTCCCAGCGCCTCGGACATAGCCCGGTTGCGTTCGTCGGCGTGCATGACCGCCGACAAAATATACTGCTCTCCACCTACGATTTTGATTGCGGATTTGTATGCGTCGGTGTAAAATTGTTTTGCGAAGTCATAGCCGCCGTGATTGTAGAAGTAGGCGGAGTTCACATCAAAGACCAACTCACCGTATCGAAATGCGTCCGCCTTAATGCCACGGGTGGAGATCACACCATCGGCCTCCATTTGGGAGAACATCTCCTGATACCCTGCGGATGGGACCTTGAAATGGACATTGAGCGACGTCCGCTCTGGTACAATGTCCTGGTTGACATAGGAATCCTTCTCGCGTTCGTTGTGCTGCTGGGTGTTGCCGATTTTAGCAGCGGTCAGCCTCATATTTCTTGCGTTGGTGCGGTCAATGCCGTCGCCTCTCGCCATAGGCAAAAATCCTCCCATTTCAGATGTTTGGTTGTTGAAAATGGACGGGGGTTCGGGGAAGGCACTTCCTGCGGGAAGTGTAATAACCCACTATGACACTTTCGCCCCGTTGGTGCGAAAGTGCCGTGGGCTCTCCCGAGGGGGTGTGGGGGCTTTGCCCCCGGCAACTGCGGTTGCCTCCCCCAGCAGGGCCGCCCTTTGAAAAGGGCGCCCTGCACCCCGCCTAAACTTTTCCACTCGCCGTTGGGCAGGTGGAAAGGCACAGCCTTTCCACCACCCGGCAAGTGTCCTCCGTGGGCCAAATATCAAGGGGTTCGGGTTGTATTGCCTTGCGGCAATCTCCACCCACAGGTATGCCCCCTTGACATTTGACCCCGCTCCCCGTGACAGCCGTGACGACCGTGACGATGTTTTGGACACCGCCCCCGCTCTCAAAAAAGCCGTCACAGCCGTCACGGTCGTCACGCTTGGGGAGGATCCAGGGTCAGGCTGATACTTCTCCCGGCGTGGGTGCGGGTGTTCTCATAGCGGATATGATAGTCCGTTGCCAGTTTCCCGGCCCGGACGTTCAGCCGCATCGCCAGGGCATTGGGCTTCATATCCACTTGCAGGGCTGCCGCCAACTCCGTGGCCGTACCGCCCCAGGACGGCCTCTCCGCCGTGATAAAGGCGGCTACGGCCTCCAGCACCGGGTCGGGGGGTTCTACCCACAACTCCGTTTCCATCCGCTCCAGTGTCCATGTCAGGTGTTCCTTGTCCTTAATGAGATAGAGCCGCTGGTCTTGCTGGTCACGTCCTACCACATCCAAGGTGGCGGTGCCGTCCGTCCGCTTCTCCTTCTGAAGAAGAAAGGCCCCGTCTGCTGCCCCCGACAGGCCGTTGGTGCCGGAGATCATATCAAACTTGTCGTCGGCCTGCTGCTTCCGAGTGTGATGTACCAGTAGGAGGCAGACGCCGCAAGCGTCAGCAAGGCGTTTCAGCTTTCCTACCACCTCATAATCGTTGGCGTAGCTGTACTTATCCCCGCCAGCCTCCCGAATCTTCTGAAGGGTGTCAATGATAATCAGTTTGGTGTCTGGGTGTTCCTGCACGAATCGCTTTAGCTGTTCCTCCAGCCCGTTGCCGACCTGCTTTGCGCAGATGGAAAAGAGGAGGTCGTTGGTGCCGTCCATGCCGAACATCCGGTAAAGCCGCTCCTGCAAGCGACGGTGATCGTCCTCCAGCGCCAGATAGAGGACAGTCCCCTTGTGAACGGGATAGTCCCACAGGGGGAGGCCCATGCTGACGTGGTAGGCAAGCTGGGCCATCAGAAACGACTTGCCTACCTTGGGCGCTCCCGCAAAGAGGTACGTCCCCGGATAGAGCAGACCGTCAATGACGGGCGGTCTGCTCTGATAGACGTTCTCGTACAACTCGTTCATGGAAATCGTGGGGAGATACGCCGGGTCGTTCATGCGCTGCATTTTCCGCAGCAGTTCCGCATAATTTTTTTCAGGGGGATTGTTTTCTGTCGTTTCCTCTGTTATACTTGCGGTAGGTGTTTGTGAAATGGGCTGTTCCCCGTCTGCGCCAACAGACGGAACCGGGACAGTCCTTTTCGTTTCTCTGGAATCCATCAATCTATCAATCCTCCTTCATGCCGCCCATGATAGCGGCGATCATCTGAATGGTGTCCAGCAGTTCATCGTCCACGCCAGCCCCGTCCTCGGCCCGCCGCAGTTCGTCCAGAACGGCGGCAAGCTGGTCACGCAGGGCTTTGTAGACCTTGGGATTACCCTGTACCACTACGTCCCGGCACAGGAGGCGTCTTGTGATGTAGTCCTGCTTTGTCAGGCCGGAGAGCCGCACAGCGGCCTCGATCTGTTCATCTTCCTCCGGGGACACCCGGAAGGCCACGGTCTTGTTCCTCCAGCGATTTTTGTTGTCTCGGTTTTTCAGTGACATGGTTACGTTCCCATCCTTTCAAAGTCCAGTTTGTCCGCCATCTCCGTCTGCCTTGTAGGAAACAGATGGGCGTAGCGGTAGGTGATATCGATACTCTCATGCCCCACCCGGTCAGCGATTGCCAGGGCGGTGAAGCCCATATCAATCAGCAGGGAAATGTGTGAATGTCGGAGGTCGTGAATTCTGATCCGCTTCACTCCCGCCGCTTTCGCACCTCTGTCCATTTCATGGTGGAGATAGTGCTTGCTGACAGGGAAAATCCGTTCATTTGCCCCGGTGCTGTAAAACATCTTTAAGTAGTCCTCCATCTCTCCACAGAGGAATTTGGGCATCTTAATGACACGGTTGCTCTTTTTCGTCTTAGGAGTGGTAATCACGTCCTTGCCCTTGAGCCGCTGATAGGATTTGCTGATGGACACTGTACCCGCCTCAAAGTCGAAGTCTGTTGGGGTGAGGGCCAGCAGTTCCCCCTCCCGGATACCGCACCAGTAGAGCATTTCAAAGGCATAGTAGGAGAGGGGCTTGTCCATCATGGCGTCGGCAAATTTCAGATACTCTTCCTTCGTCCAGAACAGCATTTCACGCCGTTCCTCCACCCCCATGTTCCCGGCCTTGGCCGCAGGATTGACCTGGAGGCCGTAGTAGCGGACAGCATGGTTAAAGAGGGCACTTAACTGATTGTGGACGGTTTTGAGATAGGTAGGGGAATAGGGTTTTCCCTTGGCGTCCGTTAACCCTCGGATCGCGTTCTGCCAGTCCATCACGTCCTTGGCGGTGATTTCCGACAATTTCCGTTTTCCAAAATACGGCAGGATTTTCTTCTGGATGATGCTTTCTTTTGTCAGCCAGGTGTTCAGTTTCAGCTTGGGCTTCATATCCTTCTCATAGAGCTGGGCGAAGCTCTCAAAGGTCATGTTCACATCGGCCTGCTTTTGCATCAGAAACTCCCGTTCCCACGCCTGGGCCTCTTTCTTGGTGGCAAAGCCACGCTTTAACTTCTGCTGGCGCTCTCCTTTCCAGTCCGTATAGCGGAATTGGACGTACCAAGTGCCGTTGGCCTTGTTCTTAAACGCCGCCATAGGTTAATCACTCCTTTCGCTCTGGCTTCTTGTGCCATAAAATTTTTCGTGGAAGAATTTGCGGTCGATGCGGCCTGAAATGGTAATACAGCCCGTCTTTTTCAACTCCGCATTCATAGAACGAATCAGCTTATAGGCATAGGGGACAGAAACCCCTAATTCCTCCGCTACCTCGTCCACCCGCATGAACATGGTGCTTGCCATTGTGCGCTCACCTCCTTTCATGGCCCCAGAACTAAGCCTTTATGCTTAACCTATTATAACTAAGCAAATTTGCTTTGTCAAGTGGCTTGCGGAATAATTTTTAACTTTTTTGTTTAAGATACTCTTGACTGTTACTAAGCGAATATGTTATACTACTTTCGACAGAAACCACCAGATAGGAGTTGGCATTTATGGCAATAGGAGAGCGCATCCATTTTTTCCGCACCCTCCGGGGTATGACACAGAAGTATCTTGGTATGGCGGTGGGCTTTCCAGAGCGTTCCGCCGATGTTCGTCTGGCACAGTACGAAACAGGCACCCGGACGCCGAAGGCCGACTTGACCGCTGCCCTGGCGCATACATTAGATGTATCGCCCCAGGCGTTGAGCGTCCCGGACATAGACAACTACATAGGTTTGGCCCATACGCTGTTCGCCTTGGAGGATGTTTACAGTCTGAAAGTGGTAGAGGCGGATGGACGTGCCTGCCTGCAAGCAGATATTTTTCAGGGAGGCCGTCAAGCCAGTGAGCTGAACAAAATCTTGATTGCGTGGCGGGAACAGGCGGCGAAGTTGGAGGCCGGGGAGATCACCAAGGAGGACTATGACCGCTGGCGCTACAACTACCCGAAGTACGACACCACCCAGCGGTGGGCCAAAGTCCCCTCGAAGGAATTAAGCGATGCTCTGATAAAAGGATTGAAGAAACAGAGAAAAGACAAATAACAAAAAAGGTCTTGCCGACTGGTGAAAGTCAGCAAGACCTTTTTCTTAGGATATGGAGGATTTACCCGCAAGCCACCCGTTATACGGGAGTGAACAAAGTAAATCCGGTTTTGGTATCTGCTATCAATTTGCTATCAAATGCCCCGTTTCCGCTTTAAGACCCCAGTGTTTTCAAGGCTTTGCGGGTTTTGTCAGTTATTCCCACTCGATGGTGCCGGTGGGCTTCGGCGTCAGGTCGAAGCAGACCCGGTTCACGCCGGGCACCTCAGCGGTGATGCGTTGGGTGATTTTCTGCAGCAGGGCGAAGGGCACGTCTTCCACGGTGGCGGTCATGGCGTCGCGGGTGTTCACCGCCCGCAGGATCACCGGCCACTCAAAGGAGCGCTTGCCGTCCTTCACGCCCACCGACTTGAAATCGGGGATGACGGTGAAGTACTGCCACACCTTGCCTTCCAGGCCGTTCTTCGCAAACTCTTCCCGCAGAATGGCGTCCGACTCCCGCACCGCCTCCAGACGGTCGCGGGTGATGGCCCCCAGGCACCGCACGCCCAGGCCGGGGCCGGGGAACGGCTGGCGGTAGACCATGCCGTCCGGCAGGCCAAGCGCCTTGCCCACAACGCGCACCTCGTCCTTGAACAGCAGCTTGAGGGGCTCCACCAGCTGGAACTGGAGGTCCTCCGGCAGGCCGCCCACGTTGTGGTGAGCCTTCACGCCGTCGCTTTCCAGGATGTCCGGGTAGATCGTGCCCTGCGCCAGGAACTCGATGCCCTCCAGCTTCCTCGCTTCCTCCTCAAACACGCGGATGAACTCGGCGCCGATGATTTTCCGCTTCTGCTCGGGCTCGGCCACGCCCTCCAGCTTGTTCAGGAAACGGTCGATGGCGTCAACATACACCAGGTTGGCGTCCATCTGGTTGCGGAACACCTCCACCACCTGTTCCGGCTCACCCTTGCGCAGCAGGCCGTGGTTCACATGGACGCACACCAGCTGCTTGCCGATCGCCTTGATGAGCAGCGCGGCCACCACCGAGGAGTCCACGCCGCCCGACAGGGCCAGCAGCACCTTTTTGTCGCCCACCTGCTCCTGGATCTCACGCACCTGCTCCTCAATAAAGGCCGCTGCCAGTTCCGCCGTTGTGATACGAGCCATGTCGTCGGGACGTTTGATGTTCTCCACTGTTGTATCTCCTTTTCTGTAAATTCGATGCTCCGTGCCGTGCCTTGGGAGCCTTTCGGCCCGCAGGCCGCCTTTTCCCTTTCACTATACCACAGGAACCGACTATATTCAACGCCATTCCCGCCTCACAGCGCGCCGAAAAGCGCCCCCATCAGCGGGGCCGCCGCCAGCATCACCAGCGAGAAGGTGAGGGAGGACACCGACACCAGCGTCGCCCGCTGGGCCGAGGGCACCATCTCGTTCAGCACCACGTCGCTGCGCACGTCCAGCAGGTTGTCCAGCATGCCGGCCAGAAAGCCCCCGGCAAAGGCGACGGGCAGGGAAGGGGCGGCGGCAAGCACCGCGCCGGCAAACACCCCGCCCGCACACAAAAGCGCCAGTGAGCGAAAGCCAAGGCCTTCGGCAAACCTTGCGGCCTGGGCGCCCAGCGTGCCGCTCAAAGACAGGACGAACAGGGCGGGTCCCAGCCACCCGGCGGGCAGGCCCAGAGCGGGCAGCCGCGCCTGCAGCAGATAGAGCAGCATGGTGGCCACGGCGCCCACAGCGGCGTTGCAGAGCATCAGCCGCAGCACCTTCGGGCTGTGGAGGATGAAGACGGCGCTCTCCCGCACTGCGCGGCGGATGCGCACGGCGGCGGAACCGGCGATGACTTCCCGTTCCGGCTCCCGCAGCGCCAGCGCCGGAAGAAGGCCCGCCAGCGCCAGGGCAAGGTCCACGCCGTAGGCCGCCCGCGGGCCCAGCCACAACGCGAACCCGGCGCACAGGGTGGCCAGCGCCGAGCCCACCCGCCACAGTGTCAGGTCGTTGACGGCGAACTGCTGATAAGCCTCCTCCCGGCCGCATTCTTTCAGGCTTTCATAAGCCAGCGCCTCCCGGGAGCCGGAGGCGAAGTTGTAGCCCAGGGCGCTCAGCGCCATGGCGAGGCAGACGCCGGCCATGGAGCGGGAAAGCAGCATGGCGGCGCTGGCCGCCGCGAACATGCACTGGCTGGCCACCATCGACCGCTTGCGGCCAAACACGTCGGCAATGACCCCGGAGGGCACTTCGAACAAGAAGCTGACGAAGTGGAGCACGCCCTCCGCGAAACCGATCTCAGTCAGGGAAAATCCCCGCGCCGCCAGCAGCGCCACCCAGGACGCGCCGGCGATCTGCAGGCTGCTGATGGCCGTGACGGCGTACAGCCTGCGAAGCTGTTGTTTGATTTTGAACATAAAAAAATCTCCTTTTCTCACAGTGGACTGCAAGCAAAAGGAGACAGAGCGCAAATTTTAAAAAGCCGGGCAAAACCCGCGTCAAAAAACGGTCTCGGCCTTCAAAAAGGGCGCACTATCCCCTTTGAAGGCAAAAACAGTGCCTTTTCTCAGCTGGACGTTGGGGAATTTCCAGAACATCCGTGCGCCCTCCTTCCCTGATTACTGCTCAAAATTGTAGCACGCCCCACCGCCCGGTGTCAAGGGCAGGCGGGGTGCGCCGCTCCGTCACGGTTCCCGCGCCGGTGAAAAATCCGCCAGCACCGTCAGCCGTCCGTCGGCATAGTCCGCCGAGAGGGCGCAACCCATCTCCTCGGTCAGCGCCCGGGCGATGGAAAGCCCCAGCCCGGTGGAGCTTTGGCCGGTGTCCAGCGTGTAGTAGCGGTCAAAAAGGCGGCCCACCGACACCGGGTCCAGCCCGGGCGCGCGGTTGGAGAAGGCGACACGCCCGGCGGCGTCCAGCGTGACCTTCAAATCACCGGCGCTGTATTTCAGGGCGTTGGCCAGGATGTTCCCGAACACGCGGCCCAGCGCGCCGCCGTCCAGCAGGAAGCGCCCCTCCGGCTCTTCGAGAGCCAGTTCCGGCTCGATGCCCTTTTGGGCGAAGGCCCCGTAAAAGGAGAGCAGTGCCTCTTCCAGCGCGCGGCGCAGGTCCACCGGCTGCAGGGCCGGCGGCTGGTCGGACACCGCCAGCGAATAGCGGAACAACTCTTCGGTGAGGCCCTTCATCGCCAGGGTGCGGATTTCGATCTGGGCCAGATAGCGCGCCGCGTCCGGCGGCAGCTCCTGCTGTTTCATCAGTTCCAGATAGCCACAGATGGCGGTGAGGGGTGTGCGCAGGTCGTGGGAGATGTTGGTCACCGCCTCTTTCACCTGCCGGTCGCCCCGCTGATAGCGCTGGCGCTGGCTGCGCAGCAGGCGCAGCTGGGCGTTGACGTCCGAGGCCAGCCGCCGCATGGAAGGGTCGCGGCTGGGTATGTCGATGAGGGTGTTGGTGTCTGTTCCCAGCCTGTCCCGAAAGGCCTGCCCGATCTGGCGGGCACAGCGCTGCAGCAGGCGCACCTTGAGCCAGAGCAGGCAGACAGCCGCCAGCAGCACACCCACAAGAACCGGCAGAAAACAGTCCATAAAACCCCTCACTTCAAGTCTTTCTTTTGGAAGATGCACACCCCCGCCAAGAGGGCAAGGGCGGTGAACAGAGCGGAGAAGGCCAGCATCCGCAGGGGAGAGGCGACCTCCACGCCGCGCACCAGCTGGGCCTGCCCGGCGGGCAGAAACTCCAGCGCCCAGGTGCACACCGTGCGCGCCGCCCCGGCGAGATACATGGGATTGGGGTGGGGCTCCACCTCCTGAAACGCGCCGTCGGCGTACACCACGCCGCTGAGCATTTCCGGCTCGCTCAGCCGGTCATAGAACGCGCTGGCCGCCAGCACAAGGCCCAGCCAGACCGCCAGCGACAGCACCACCGTCACCGCCTTGTTGGCGGGCAGCAGGTTGATGAGGGCGAACAGCGCCGCGAAGGCGGCGGTGAACCCGATGATTACCAGAAGATAGGCGAAAAACTCGCCCAGCCCCATGGAGAAGGGCCCCATCCACAAAAGGCACGGCAGCCCGCCCAGCAGCCACGCCGCCGCAAAGGCGAGGCAGGCGGCCAGACAAACCAGATAGTCCGCCAGATAGATGTGGACGCGGGAGTGGCCGACCACGAGCTTGTTGCGCACCGTGCCGTCCGAGAATTCCGCGCTCAGAAACAGGCTGAAAAACACGGCGTACAGCCCGCCCAGGAAGGTGGCGAGAGCAAAGTAGTAGCTGTCCAGCGTGCGCACAAAGCCGGACTGGGCCAGCTGCTGCGCCGCGCGGCAGCCGCTCCAGATGCTCAAAAGGGAGACGAGGAAAACCCCCGCCAGGGCCAGCCAGAAGGCCTTGTAGCGGCGCAGACGCGCCCAGTTTGCCCAAAGCAGCTTATTCATGGCGCTCACCTCCCACCAGAGACAGGAAGTAGCTTTCCAGGCTCTCGTCCTTTTCCTGGGCGCTGCGCACCTCGCAGCCCGCTTCGTTCAGCGCCAGCGCCAGCCGGGTGAGGTTCGGGCTGCCGAACACGTCCGCTTGTTCGTCGCTGAGCACCTTGTATTCCAGCCCCTCCTCGTCCAGCACCCGGGCGAGAGCGCCCACGTTCGTCACTGTCAGCCGCACGCATTTGCGCCCGGTGCGGGCCAGTTCTTCGGCGCTTACCTGGCGCACCATCCTGCCGCCGTCGATGAACCCGTAGCAGGTGGCAAGGCGGGCCAGTTCGTCCAGCATGTGGCTGGAGAGCAGCACCGTGACCTGATGCTCCCGGTTCAGCTTCAAAATCAGTTCCCGCACGTCGATGACGCCCTGAGGGTCCAGCCCGTTCACCGGCTCGTCCAGCACGAGAAAGTCCGGCGAGCCGCACAGGGCCAGGGCGATGCCCAGCCGCTGACGCATGCCCAGCGAGAAGTGGCGCACTTTCTTTGCGTCGGTGTGCTTCAGCCCGGCCAGGCGCAGCAGGGCGGGGATGTTGCCGTCGTCCGGCAGGCCCAGCACCCGGTTTTGCAGCGCCAGATTCTGGGCCGCGGTCAGTTCCGGGTAAAGGGACGGGGTCTCCACCACCGCGCCCATCCGGCGGCGGGCGGGGGAGAGGTCCGCTTCACCATAGCGCGCGCCGCAGAGGGTGAACGTGCCGGCGGTGGGCCTTTGCAGGCCGCACACGATGCGGATGAGGGTGGTCTTGCCCGCGCCGTTTTTGCCCACCAGCCCGTAGATGGAGCCTTTGGGCACCTGCATGGTGAGCTCGTCCAGCGCTTTGCCGTGGCGGCATTCCTTGCAAAGACCGTTTGTTTGCAGGATGTATTCCATGTTCAAACTTGCCTCCTTTGTTTGATGGCTCCATCTTACCGTGCAGCCGTCAAGAAAGCGGCAAAGAAAAGCGTAAAGATTTCGTCAAGATCACGCGTCCAGCCGGAAACCGATGCCCCACACCGCCTGGATAAAGTCCCGGCCGCCCGCCTGCCCCAGCTTTTTGCGCAGATTGCTCACATGCTGCTTGAGGGAGGCGTCGGTGCAGTCGGGGGTGTCGAGGCTGATGCTGTCCAGAATGGCCGCCTTGGACACCGCCTGCCCGGGGTTGCACAGCAGCAGTTTCAGAATGGCGTATTCCGTCCGGGTCAGGTGGACGGGCCGGCCGTCCACCTCCGCCTCGCGGGAAAGGGCGTCCAGCCGGATGCCGCCGGCCTCCAGCGCGGGCCCGGCGGGCTGTTCGCTGCGCCGCAGCTGCACCTGGATGCGGGCCAGCAGCTCCCGCAGCTCAAAGGGTTTGGTGACATAGTCCGCCGCGCCTCGCAAAAGCAGATCCACCTTGTCGTCCACGCCCGCCTTGGCGCTCACCACGATCACCGGCACGCCCTGCATCCGTTCCAGCAGTTCCTCGCCGGGCAGCCCGGGCAGCATCAGGTCCAGCAGCACAAGGTCGGGCCGGCCGCGCTCCAGCAAAAATACGGCCTCGGTGCCGGAATAGGCCCGCTGCACCAGAAAGCCTTCCTTTTGCAGCACTTCCTGCAGCATGTCCCCGATGGACTGGTCGTCTTCGATGATATAAATGGTTTTCATGGCGGCGCTCCTTTTCGGCGGGTGTTCGTCAAATAATCATACCACAAAAGACAAGCGGCTGACCATCGGCCAGCCGCAGGGGAAGAATTTTACATTTCTTTCCTTGTCAGAAAGGCTCCAAACCCCGCACCAATGAGCAGAAGGGGAGCCAGACGGACGAACAGCCATTCAAAGGCGTGGAACAGCGTTCCGGCCACGGCGGTCTCGGGGTCACCGAAGTCCCAGCCCAGGTAGGGGCTGCCCAACGCCAGCAAAAGGGCAAGCATGACCGCGACTGCCGCGCAAACCAGCAGGAACAGCCAGTGAAGCGCCCGCCGCATAGCGGCCTTTCTCCGGGCCAGCTGCAGATTGATGACCTCCAGCTTCTCGCAGATGGCTTTCAGGTCGTCCGCCTCCTGCACGGCGGCGGTCTCGCCCAGCAAGGCGCTCACCGGCGTTTCCAGCGCCGCCGACAGGGCGAGCAGCAGGTCGGAATCGGGAATGGACAGCCCCGTTTCCCTTAGTTAAAGATATTGTTGGGTATCTCAAGATGTGTCATTCGATTTTGCCGATAAAGCGGTAGAAGATTTCCACTTCCTGTTCCCGGCTTCCGTCCTCACTTTTGACCGCTTCATGGACAAGGATTTTTTCAATCAGCGTATTCAGAAGTTCAGCCGTCAATTCTGTGGGATTGACATACTGTTTCATCAGACCTATCCACTTTTCAGCGTCAACCGCTGTCTGGGCGGCGACCTCCATCGCTTCGTGAAGCCGTTCAATTTTTGCGTCCAATTCTCGCTGTTCGCCCTGATACTTTTCGGACAGCATATTGAAATTGTATTCTGTAATGCGTCCGGCAGACCAGTCCTCATACATTTTTGCAAACAGGGTGTCTACTTCTGCTTTGCGCTTTTCCGCCTTTTTCAGTTCGGCTGTCTGCCGCTTCCTTGCAGTATTGCGTTCCTTGTCGCTGGCGTTAAGTAGCCGTTTCAGAAGTTTGTCCCCATCCTGCTGTGCCAGCACAGACCAGTATTGCAGACGGGAAAGGACATAGGCGTAAAGCACATCATAGCGGATATAGTGCATGGAACACTGGTGCAATCCTTGCCCGTACTTGCTACAATGGTAGTGGGCATAGGGATTTTTGTTCTGGCTGTTCATACCATAGGCCAGCGACCAGCCGCAGTCCGCACATTTTACCAGCCCGGAAAATATCTGTGTTGTGCCGTTCTTCTGCCGTCTGCGCCTGTTGCAAATCTGCTCCTGTACTTGACGGAACACATCTTCGGAAATAATCGCTTCGTGGGTGTTCTCCACACGATACCATTCCTCTTTTGGCTTGCGTACTTTCTTCTTGTTTTTGAATGAAATATTGGTCTGCTTATTGTGGACGCTGTGTCCGATATAGGTTTCCTCTTTCAGAATACTTTTCACCTGCGCTATCGTCCACGCATAGGCTTTTTCCTCCGGCGCTCCGGCATAGATATTTGCGAAAGTGCCGTATCTCTGGAAATTCAGCCAGCCGGGAGTAGGTACTTTTTCTTCGACCAAAATCCGTGTAATGCTGGCGGCTCCCCGGCCATGAACGGCAAGGTCAAAAATCTTTTCGATAATCCACCTTGTTTCCGGGTCAATCAGAAGATGGCCTTTCTTATCTGGGTCTTTGACATAGCCAAGCGGAGCATAGGCTCCATAGTGTGCGCCATTTGCGAACCGTGTCCGCATGGCCGCCTTTACCTTTTTGCTGGTCTGGCGGGCGTGCATTTCATTCAGAATGTTGAGGAATGGGGCAAGCTCATTCTCTCCGTTGATGGTGTCCACATTGTCATTGACAGCGATATAGCGGACTCCTTTGCTGGGAAAGTAGATTTCCGTGTATTGGCCGGTCAGAATGTAGTTTCTGCCTAAGCGGGATAAATCCTTCGTAACAACGCAGTTGATTTTCCCGTCCTCAATGTCATCAATCATTCTCTGAAAATCCGGCCTGTCAAAGTTCGTTCCAGACCATCCATCGTCGATATATTCATCTATGACATTCAGGCTATGCTCGGCGGCATATTGCCGGAGCATCATGCGTTGTGTCTGAATACTCCCGCTTTCTCCTTGCAGTTCATCGTCCCGGCTCAATCTCATATAAAGCGCCGTGTTGTAAATCGTAGTATTG
>ERZ507065.813-NODE-813-length-17179-cov-4.237561_pt1 | contig 17179 bp, 19 predicted proteins | sample MGYA00513785_ERZ507065 | MGnify/ENA metagenome assembly ERZ507065
CACGCTGACGCACGCCGTCCGCTACGAGACCGTCAGCACGATGATCACGAGCGGCAGAGGCGACGAGCTCGTCGCCGCGCACAGCAAGCTCCTTGAGATCCTCAGGGGACACGAGGGAGAGGACGTGGAGGAGATCGTCCGCGGCACCTACTTCGGCGATATCATCCACGGCGAAGAGAAGTAACTGAAAATGCAAGGCCCGCCGTCGCAGATGCGACGGCGGGCTTTTTTGACGGAAAATCGATAGTCCAGCTGATGGAATTTGTGCGATTTGCGGAAATTGCCCTTTTCTTTTGTTTGAACCTGCGCGATACTGTCATCAAGAAAATGACGGCGGCTCATCCGGCAATGACGAATCGAGAGGAGGGAAGGCGATGTCCCATGAAAACGGTCCCGTACAGTCCGTTGCCAAGGCGCTGCGGCTGCTCGGCCTGATGATGGAGGCGCACCAGCCGCTCACGCTGGCCGCGCTGAGCGAGCAGACCGGCTGGCCGAAGAGCATGATCCACGGCCTTTTGAGCACGATGCGCGAGAGCGCGGTCGTGGACCAGCAGAGCGACGGGCGCTACTGCCTCGGCGTGCGGCTTTTTGAGTACGGCTGCGCCGTGGGCGCAAGCTGGAGCGTTTCAGACCTGGCAAAGCCGCATTTGCAGCATTTGGCAAGCGTGACAGGGCCGTCGGTGTTCCTCTCGATGTTGAATCGGTCAGAGGTCATCACCATCGAACAGGTGCAGTCCCGCGCGGGACTGCGTGTCGTGTCGGAGGTCGGGACGCGTCTGCCGCTGCACTGCACCTCGCAGGGCAAGGTGTTTCTATCCGGGATGGCCGACCACGAGGCGAAGCGCGTCCTGTCGCGCCGCACATTGGAGCCCTATACGCCCAAGACCCTCGTCACGTGGGAGGAGCTCTTCCGTGTGATGCAGGCCGCGCGTGAAAACGGCTATGCCGTGGAGGAGGGCGAGTACCGCTTCGGCCTGTGCTCGCCATCCGCGCCCGTGCGCGACAGCTCCGGCGCGGCGCGCTACGCCGTCGGCGTTGTCGGCATGTTCGACAGTGTGCATTCGCCGGATTTCCAGCGCGATATTGACTTGACCTGCGCCGCGGCGGCGCAGATCTCAACGGCACTCGGCTATCGGGCGTAAGCAGAGGAATTTTGTGCCGCGGAGGGCGGCAATATCAGAATGGAACAGGGGAGGAGACGCAATGGCAATCAAACGCAAATTCCCGCCCCGCGTGGCGACGGTCTATTGCAGCGGCGGCTGCCGCGCAAAAAAGGATGAGGACGGCGCGCTCCTGTGCGCGTACGGCTGCATCGGCTGTGAGGCGTGCGTCAACGCCTGCCGCTTCGACGCCATCCACTTAAATGAGTTCGGCTGTGCCGAGGTCGACGACGAAAAGTGCATCGGTTGCGGCGCATGCGCGCGCAAGTGCCCGCGCGGCATTATCCGTCTGCGTTTGCTGGACGACCGCATTCAACCGCTGTGCTCGAATCTCGATAAGGGCGTCGACGCGGCGACGAAGACCGGCGCGCGCACGGTCTGCGATGTGAGCTGCATCGCCTGTGGCCTGTGCGTGAAGAATTGTCCCGCAGACGCCATTCATATTGAGCAGTTCCACGCTGTGATCGACGCGGCGCGCTGCCTGAGCTGCGGGGCGTGCGCAGTGGTCTGCCCGCGCCATGTCATCAAGGACCGCTTCGGCGTGCTGACGCCGGTGCACTGAGTTGTATATAAAAAAGGCTCCTGAGGAATTTCCTCAGGAGCCTTTTTGTATGCGAAAAATTTGGGTCACATGCTGGTATAGTGGCTGTGGTCGCGCGGCAGACACAGATCGAGGATCAGGCCCACGACGAACACGCCCGCGACCATATTGCCCGCGAAGATGTCGCCGATGAAGCTCGGCAGCTCGTTGAAAAAGCCGTCGACCTGCGTGACGCCGACGCCGAGGCAGATGGAGGTTGCAGCGATGAGCGTGTTGCGTTGGTCCATGCCCGCGTCGTGCATCATGCGCACGCCGGACATCATAATAGAACCGAACATGATGACCGTGCAGCCGCCGAGCACGCAGTCGGGCAGCGTCGTGAAGAACGCGCCGAAGGGCGGGAACAGACTGCCGAGGATCATCGCCAGCGCGCCGAACATGATCGTAAAGCGGTTGACGACATGGGTCATCGAAATGAGGCCGACGTTCTGGCTGAACGACGTGATGGGCGAGCAGCCGAATACGCCGCCAGAGAGCGCGGAGGCAAGCGTGATGGTGGCGACGAGAAGATTCTGCCACGAGCCGAGCGGATACGCCGACGAAGAGCCGAACGACGAAACGCCGACATTCAGAATGCTCAGACCGATCGAGACGACCACGCAGGCCGAGACGATGGGGGAGATGATTTTGCGCCAGTACTTGGCCGTCAGGCCCAGCACGCCTTCAAAGCAGCCGCCGACGATGATCGCGCCGACCATGATGCCGTAATCCTGCGAGGCCGTCGCAAGACAGGCGACGAGGAACGTGAAGCTGATGACCATGACGACCGGCAGACCTGAGCCGATCTTCCAGATGGGGTAGAGCTGCAAAAGCGTGCCGATACCGGCGATGAGCATGCAGTTTTGCAGCAGCCGCGCCGTCTCAATGGCGGTGAAGGCTTCGCCCTGATAGACGGCGACCGAGGAAATGATGATGAGCGGCGCGATGATCGAGTATATCAACGGCATTGAGGTCATCAAGGTGTTCAATCAGGGGAAAAAGTCCTATGCGCGCCTGACCAACAAGGTGAAGGCAAACGCGCAGTATTAGGAAGAGGTGTTTTCCCCGTTGTAGGGGATGATCTCGAGATTGATCTCCGGATACTTTTCATGCACCAGATCGTAGAACTGGGACATATTGCGGTAAGGCGCGTTCATGGTGATGACCTCATGCTCGCCGGAGGCGGTATTGTCATCACTCGTGTTGTTGCAGCACAGCCGTCAAGCAGCGCCGCCGTGCAGCTCAACGCTAAAATCAGGCTGAGCACTCGTTTTTTCTGCATGATTTTCTCCCTTGATCCGATGGTGCCGCCGCTCTCTTTCGGAATGTGGAGGAGCAGCGCGCGGCAAGATCGCGTGCGAAATTTACGCAAAATGCGCCGCTTTTTTACATATATTTTTCCCGCGCGACACGAGAATTGTTCATACTTTATTTACACCAAATTTAGGTTCGCTTAAAGAATCCACGTTATACTTCAGCCATAGCCTAAAACAAAGGGCGACAAACAAAAAATTCTGGGGTCCACTGTCCACCTCGCCGAACGGCCAAAGCGGCAGACCAAGAAAAACACTGCGGCGCGGTGTTATGATAAAGATCAAGGATCGGTGCAAGCAAACAGCACCGGCGAGAGTTTTCCATCTTTCTCTCGCCGGTGCTGCATTTTACATTTTGAGCTTAATTCGCTGCGGGGGCCTTTTCAAATTCTGCCGCGACCTGCTCGAGCAGTTTGCGGATGGGGAGGTGCTGCGGGCAGACCTTTTCGCACTTGCCGCACTTTAAGCAGTCGGACGCCATGCGGCCCGGCGCGGTGTGGACATCTTCATAGTAGCAGTCTGCGTTCCAGTCGTGGTGAATCTGCTTGGTGTTCATAATGGCGAAGAGGTCAGGGATAGAGATGTGCTTGGGGCAGCCGTCCGTGCAGTAGCGGCAGGCCGTGCAGGGGATGAGGTCCTTGCTGTGGAAGATCTCCTGCACCTTTTCCACCGCGGCGCGCTCGGTCTCGTCGAGGGGCTTGAAGTCCCGCATGAACGAGATGTTGTCCTGCATCTGCTCCATGTTGCTCATGCCGGAGAGCACCATCATCATGCCGGGGAAGCCCGCGACAAAGCGGATGGCGTAGCTCGCGGGGCTGCCGCCGTGCAGGTCTTCAAGCACGGCCTTTGCGACCTCAGGCAGGTTCACGAGGTTGCCGCCCTTGACGGGCTCCATGACGATGACGGGCTTATTGAATTTGCGGCAGACCTCATAGCACTTGCGGCTCTGCACCGCGGGATCGTCGTAGTCGACGTAGTTGAACTGGATCTGGACAACTTCGATCTCGGGATACTCGGTCAGAATGCGCTCGAGCACCTCGGCGCGGTCGTGGAAGGAAATGCCGACGTGGCGAATTTTGCCCTCTTTTTTGAGCGCGAACGCCGTCTCATACGCGCGGCACTCCTTGAAGTGGTCATAGTTGACAAGACCCTGCGAGTGCATCAGATAGAAGTCGAAATACTCGACGCCGCAGATCTCGAGCTGGCTCTCGAAAAACGGGCGGATGTCTGCCTCGGTCTTGAAATAGTTCGCCGTCAGCTTGTCGGTCAGGATGTACTTCTCGCGCGGATAGCGGCTTGTCAGGCAGGTCTTGAGCGCCTTTTCGCTCTTGCCCTGGATGTAGCCGTGCGCAGTGTCAAAATAGTTGAAGCCCGCGTCTAAAAACGCGTCCACCATCTGCTTGGTCTGCTCGATATCCACCTCTTCGCCGATCATCGGCAGGCGCATGCAGCCAAAGCCAAAATTCTTCTTGATCCGATCCATAGTTTACTTTCCTATTCTTATCCTTTTCCTGCTTGCCGGCAGAAAAGCAGTTTACCTTTACTCCTGCGGAATCGTCTTGAGTTCGCGCCGGATGGCGCGGAAGCGCTCGGGCACGTCCTCGTCCGCCATATCCCTTGGGACGTCGATCGTGCCCGCGGCCTTTGCAGTTTCATAATACCAGCATTTGTACTCCACGGTCTCGAGCGTGTGGCGCATCTCCTCCATCTGCGCGAGCAGCACGTCGCGCTGGTGCGTGAACATCTTGAGGCGCGTGTCGATGGTGTCGTCGCCGCGCAGGGCAAGCTCGATGTACTGGCGGATGTCCCTGATGGACATGCCGGCCTTTTTCATGCAGCCGATGACCTGTAACCACTCGAAGTCCGATTCCTGAAACATGCGGATGCCGCCGGACGAGCGCTCCACAAAGGGCAGCAGGCCCTCCTTATCATAATAGCGCAGCGTGGAAGCGGGGACGTCCAGCTTTTTCGCCATCTCGCCGACTGTGTAGACCATGAAATCCTCCTGAAATGAAAGCGCGCTTTAGGTTGCAGCACAGTGAGTAACTTTAAGTTTCTTTTAGCATACCGCAGCGAAGGAGGCCTGTCAAGCGCCGCACAAAAAGAAAAGCCGCCGAAGGCGGCTTTTCTTAAATATGTAAGATCACGCGGATCTCATCCAGCGTTTCGGCGAAGTAGATGCCCTCCTGCCGCTCGGGCGTGGAGAGGCCCATGTCGATCATGTGAGCGAGCAGGGCTTTCAAGTGGTCGTAATAGCCGTTCAGATTATAGAGGATGCACGGCGCGGCGAGCTGCTTGAGCGACACCTTTGACATGATCTCGCTGATCTCCTCGAGCGTGCCCGTGCCGCCGGGGAAGGCGATGAACGCGTCGCCGAGCTCGATCATCTTCGTCTTGCGCTCGGTCATGTCGCGCGTGACGATGAGCGTCGTGATCTCGTCATACTCGTAGCCCTTGTCGATGAAAAACTGCGGCTCCACGCCGGTCACTTCGCCGCCCGCGCGCAGCACGCTTTCAGCGAGCGCACCCATCAGGCCGTTTTTCGACCCGCCGTAGACAAGGGCGTTGCCGCTCTTGCCGATGAGACGGCCCAGTGCGCGCACGGACGCTTCGAGCGTCGGATCATTGCCGCTGCTCGCGCCGAGATATACGGTGATATTCATAGGAAACAGTCCCTTTCTGTCAAAAATGATTGCCGCTATTCTATCACGGTACGATCTTTCCTGCAAGCGGCGGAAAATCGGCGTTGCGGGCGTAGTCCTGCTGTGGTATGATGTTCTCGCCGCGCACGCGGAAAGAGAGTAATTTTGACTGTTTTTGGAGATATCTTATGATCAAAACGATTTTGTGGGACGTGGACCGCACGCTTTTAGACTTTGATGCCGCCGAGCGCGCCGCCATCCAGAGCCTTTTTGTTGAGTTCGGCCTTGGCGAATGCTCGGAAGAACAGGTCGCGCGCTATTCCGTCCTGAATATGAAATACTGGGAAAAGCTCGAGCGCGGCGAGATCACGAAGCCGCAGGTGCTCGTCGGCCGCTTTGAGGAGTTTTTCGCGGAGGAGGGCATCGACGTTTCCCTCGCGCCGCAGTTTAACGATGCCTACCAGCTGCGTCTGGGCGACACCATCGTCTACCGCGACGACAGCTATGAGATCGTCAAGTCGCTGCGCGGCAAGGTGCGCCAGTGCGTCGTCTCGAACGGTACGGTCGTCGCGCAGACGAAGAAGCTGACGCGCTCCGGCCTCGGTGCGCTGATGGACGGCGTGTTCCTCTCCGAGCAGCTTGGCGCGGAGAAGCCGAAAAAGGAGTTTTTCGACCAGGTCTTCGCCGCCATCGGACCGGTCGAGAAGGGCGAGACGATGATCGTCGGCGATTCGCTCACGAGCGATATCCGCGGCGGCGACAACGCGGGCATCGTGACCTGCTGGTACAATCCCGAGGGAATCAAAGCGCCGGAGGGTTACCGCATCGACCACGAGATCAGGGATCTGCACGAGGTCTACGGCCTGCTGTGACAAGAAAAGGGAAGAGGACATTCCGAAAAGAATCGGAATGTCCTCTTTTTTGCGTTTACTGCTTGTCCTTTAGCCGCCGCAGGCAGATGCAGAGCGTCTTGACGTCGAAGGGCTTGGAGATGTGCACATCCATACCGGCCTCGCGGCTGTGCTGCACATATATAACGCAGTGCATTGATAAAAGCTGTGGTTTTATTCAGTATTTATAAAGGAATGGGATCCTTTTTTTCTTGCCAGGCGGCGATGGATATGCTACAATATGACCAATAAACCAAGCTGGTCAAAAATTTCAACAAAGGAGGGAATGCCAATGGCCTTTTCCGCAGAAGAAAACGCGGCCATCCGCGAAACGCTGCTGCGAGAGGCGCGTCGCTGCGCCGTCACGCTGGGGCTGCGCAAGACCTCGGTCGAGCAGCTCACCGAGGCGGCGGGCATCTCGAAGGGACTGTTCTATAAATACTTCGCGTCCAAAGAACTGCTGTTTTTCGAGGTGCTGGAGGATATCCACAGCGAGGTCTATCAGGTGGCCGAGCAGGCGCTGGAGGAGGGCAAAGACCTGCCGCCCGACGAGCGCATCGCGAACGTGCTGCTCACGGCCTGCAGCCGCTTATCCGAGATCGGTGCGATGAAATTCATCGAGGAGGACTCGGCCTATCTGCTGCGCCGCATCCCCGCGCAGGTGAAAGCCGAGCACTACCACAGCGACGAGGTACATATCCGCGACCTTTTGGAAGAGAGCGGCCTGACCCCGCGCGGCGGTATCGCGCTCGCCGCTGCGACGATCCGCGGTTTGATCCTTACGGTGTCGCATCAGGAGCAGATCGGCGCGCTGTATCCGCAGGTGCTCGAAACGCTGACGCGCGGCGCGTGCGAAGAGCTGTTTCCACGGGCGTGAACGCCGCGTGCGGCTTTTTATCACTTGAAGTTAGAGACATTGAACTAAAAATCAAAACAGGGAGAAATCTGCCGTGTCCAAGCAAGCTACCGAATTTCAGAAAAAGGAAATGAGCAAGATGTACCGCGGCAAGGAGATCTTCAAGCCGCTGAACACCGGCTGGGTCGATGAACATGTCGCCTGCGTGCGCGAATGGGTGGCGAACATCTTTTTCTACCGCAAGGGCGAGACGACCATCATGGTCGACGCGGGCTACAACTACGACCGTCTTGAGGAAAAGATGGGCTGGCTCGGCATCGACCCGAAGTCCATCCGCCATATCCTCATCACCCATCAGGACACCGACCATGTCGGCGCGGTGGAGGCGGACAGCCCCGGCCTTTTCCATGACGCGAAGCTCTATATCGGCGAGATCGAGAACAAATATCTCACCGGCGAGGTGCGCCGCAAGGTGATCTACCACCTCTACAAGCTGCCGCAGGTGACCATTAACAACGAAAAGGTGCTGCTGCGCGACGGGCAGGTCTTCGAGATCAACGGCATTAAGATCGAATGCTTTTTGGTCCCTGGCCACACGTGGGGGCATATGGTGTACCTCATTGACGACAGGTACCTCTTCACGGGCGATACGATCTGGTTCGGCGCGGACGGCGGCTACAGCTTCATTTCCGCGCTGGCGGAGAGCAACAAACTCGCAGTCAAGTCGCTGGCGGAGTTGGAGCAGAAGCTTCGCACGCGCGGCCTGCGGCCCGTCATCCTGACGGGCCACACCGGCTGGACGGACGATCTCTACTTCGCCTTTGCGCACCGCGATAAGCTCTGTTCGCCGTTCAAGAAGAAAGTGCACGACCCGTCCGCGCCGTACGACGCCTACGACGAGTCGAACGACACAGAGGAGAATGCGAAGCGCGGCTTTTTGCCGCCGGTGCAGAAGATCTGATGCGGAGCGGAGAGAGGCGGGAAACCCGCCTCTCTCCGCGGTTTTGGTGAATAAAAAGAGCGAAGCGTGCGCATCTATATTCTTACATTTTCTTTTTTCATGCCACTTGCGAAAACCTAATAGACATGGTAAAATCAACTAATCAAACGGACGCCGCAAGGCGCCCGTTTGACAAATGAGAGAAGAGAGATTTTAAGAAGAGAGAGGGAAAACCAATGGAACATCAGCGCAGGGCAGATCTGATGCTGCTGCTGGCGACGAGCTTCTGGGGCATTTCCAACTGCCTGACGGCGATCTGCCTGAGGGATATGCAGCCGCTGACGCTCAACGCCTTCCGTTTTTTGACGGCGTTTATCGTGCTGGGACTTGTTTTTCATAAAAATGTGTTTCACGCCAGCCGCGAGACCGTCAAGTACAGTATTTTAGTCGGCCTGTCGCTCGTCATCGTGTATACGAGCGTGACCTACGGCGTGCTTTACACGTCGGTGTCGAACGCAGGCTTCATCAGCGCGCTCTCGGTCGTGACGACGCCGATTCTGGAGTTCATCGTGTATCGCAAAAAGCCGGAGAAGAAGTTCGGCGTCTCGATGCTGTTATGCCTCATCGGTCTGGCGCTGATGACGCTGAACGAAACGCTCAAGCCTGAGCTCGGCGATGTCATCTGCCTGTTTGCGGCAATTTTCTACTCCGTCGACCTGATGGTCACAGAAAAGGCCGTGGCCAATGAAAAGGTCGACCCGCTGGCGCTCGGCGTATGCGACCTCGCCGTCGTCGGCGTGGTGATGCTGATGCTCTCCGTATTTCTGGAGACGCCTGCACTGCCGGGTACGGCAAAGGTCTGGGCGGCGGCGCTGTTTCTCGGCATCGTGTGCTCGGGCATCTGCCTTGTGATCCAGAGCGTCTTCCAGCAGCACACGACGGCGAGCCGCGCGAGCCTCATCTTCACGCTCGAACCCGTGTTTTCGGCGATCTTCGCGTTCTTCCTGCTGGGCGAGCGCATCGGCGTCAAGGGCTACATCGGCGCGGCGCTGATGCTCGCGAGCCTTGTGCTGGTGGAGGTCGACGTGGGCGCGCTGTTTAAGAAAAGCAAGAAAAAAGAGGAATAAATCTCCGTTGCCACGTTTGGTTGCGGACTTGCAAGCCTTGACTGGTGGCGCTTTTCGCCGCAGTCGGCTATACTGGGCGCATCAAAGCAAACGGAGGACAAATACATGACCCTGGGAGAAAAATTACAGCTGCTGCGCAGATCGCGCGGTTTATCGCAGGAGCAGCTCGCCGCGGAGCTGGACGTTTCACGGCAGGCCATCAGCAAATGGGAATGCGGCGACTCGACGCCCGACCTCGACAAGCTGCGCGCCATCTGCACGTACTTCGGTGTGACGACGGATTATCTGATCTGGGAAAGATCGGAGGACGCGCCGCAGGCAGCCGAGCAGAAGCAGGGTGGCGATACGCGCGGGCGGAGCGGTATATTCAACGATGCGCTGCTGCTGGTGATGACAATTGTTGTGATGGCAGCGGTGTGGAGCGTTGCGCGGACGGGATTCGAGTCGTATACGGCGCTGCACTTCGTCCTTGGTGCAATGGCGATAGCCGCCGCTGTGCTGGCCTGTACGGTTTGGAAAAAGCGCGGCAGACCGATCTGTTTTGGCATTGCCGCAGCCGGTGCGGCGCTGGCGATCGCCCGCCAGGCCTCTATGCTTGGTTATCTGGTGGATCTGTGGTCGATGTCGAGAGAGTATGCGGACGGGGGCGACTGGCCGATCGTTTGGGAGAGTGCCGGAAACTGGCTCCAAAGCGACTTGCCATATTACCTGTTCTATCTTGTCCTGATCGTGGGCGGGCTGCTGCTTGCCCGCCGGCTCAAAAAGAAGGGAGAAGCATGACGACCTTTGACAAAGTGTACGCGGCGGTGCGGCTCATTCCGCGCGGAAGCGTCGCGACCTACGGCCAGATCGCCGCGGCGATCGGCAACAAGCGCCTCGCCCGCGTCGTGGGCTACGCGCTGCACGTGAATCCAGAGCCGGGCGTCATCCCGTGTCACCGCGTCGTCAAGCGGGACGGAGAGGTGTCAAGCGCCTTCGCTTTCGGCGGTGCGAACCGTCAGGTCGAGCTTTTGAAGGCCGAGGGCGTCGGCTTTTTGGATGACAGCCATGTCGACATGAAGCACTGCTGCGTCCGCGCCCTGCCGCTCATTTTGGAAGAGTAAAAAAGAAGCGTTCCATCATTCGATGGAACGCTTCTTTTTGCTTACAGAAACCGACACAATAAGATCGGCAGGAATACCGCAGGGACGTAGTTCATCACCTTGATCTTCGTCAGGCCCAGCATGTTGAGCGATAGGCCGAGGATGAGAATCGAGCCGACGCACTTCATCTCGAGGATGACCGCTTCTGTGAGGTACGGCGCGAGGAACGACGCACCCAGCGCGATGGCACCCTGATAGAGGAAGATAGGGATAGCTGAAAGCGCGACGCCGATGCCGAGGGTCGAGGCGTAGACGACAGAAATGATGCCGTCGAGCAGCGCCTTGGCGTAGAGCGTCGAATGGTCGCCGGTCAGGCCGGAGTCGAGTGCGCCCATGATGGCCATTGCGCCCACGCAGAAGAGGAGCGAGGCGGTGACAAATCCATCGGAAAGCGAGGTTTTCGACCCTTTTCCGCCAAATTTTCGCTCGACCCAGTCGCCGAGCTGATGCATGTGTTCATCGAGCTGTAAAAGTTCGCCGAGGATCGCGCCGATCGAGATCGAAAGGATGGCGACGAGCGTGTTTTCACCCGCGAGCATGCCGTCCACGCCGATGTAGAGCACGCAGAGCGCCGCGCCCTTTTCCATTGCGTCGCTGAAGCGCTCGGGGATAAACTTGCCGAGCAGAAGTCCGGCGATGCTGCCCGCGACGATCGCGGCGGAATTGACGATGGTACCGGTCAAAATCATTGGCTGCCGCCTTCTTTCTCTTTTTTGCATCCGGCGAGCGTCAGGATGACGTCGCCCGCCATCATCAGTCCCGCACAGCCGGGGACCCAGACGAGGCTTGCCGGTACGCTGCGGCGGCCCGGCGGGGGCGCTTCCAGCGCCTCGGGCTTGGCGGGAAGCTCGGGGGAGTAGATCACGCGCAGGTGTTTGACGCCGCGCTCGCGCAGTTCCTTGCGCATCACGCGCGCAAGCGAGCAGTTGCGCGTTTTGGAGATGTCCGTGATGCATAGCTGCGAAGCATCCAGCTTGTTTCCCGTGCCCATGGCGGAGAGGATGGGAATGCCTCGAGCCTGCGCCGTCTGGATGAGGTCGAGCTTGCTCGACACCGTGTCGATCGCGTCGAGGATGTAATCATAGCGCGCGGTGAAGAAGTCCTCGCGGTGCGCGGCGTCGTAGCGCGCACAGATGAGGTGCAGTCTGACATCGGGGTTGATGTCGCGGCAGCGCGCGGCGAGCGCGTCGGTCTTATTTTGGCCAACGGTGGAGTGCAGTGCCTCGAGCTGGCGGTTCAAATTTGTGGGGCTGACAGTGTCGTCGTCGATGAGCGTCAGCTCACCGACGCCCGAGCGTATCAGCGCCTCGACCGCGTAGCTGCCCACGCCGCCAAGGCCGAACACGGCCACATGGCTGCGGTGTAGCTGATTCATCGCGTCGCCGCCGAGCAGCATCTGCGTGCGTAAAAACTGATCGTTCATAAGTAAGCTCCTCAAGAAAAGGCTAATGGCGATAAAAAGCTGCCGGTCACTGACCGGCAGCTTTTCAAACGGAAGGGAGATTAGCCGACGTACTTCATGCCGTCAAGCTGCTCGGTCTCAACGCCGTCGGTGATACCGGCGTACCACTCGTCGTAAGCGTCGTTCTTGAGATCAAGGTCAGCTTTGTAGTACCAGTAGGGCTGGGGATTGGTCTCGACGAAGTACATCACGTGATAGCCGTTGCTGGACTCGACGATGCCCGTGTCGCCGCTCTGGCGCGCGGGATCGAAGCACCAGTCCTCGAAAGAGGGGACCATCTCACCCTTGTAGATGTTGGAGTACAGGCCGCCGTTGCTGGCGCTGCCGGGGTCGGTGGAGTTGGCGACGGCCAGCGCGGCGAAGGCGTCCTCGGTCTTCTCGCCGTCGTTGTACTGCTGCAGGAGCTCGTTGGCCTTCTCCTCGCTGTCAACAAGGATATGACGCACGGAAACCGTGTGATAGTCGTTGCGGCTGCGGGAGTGGAAGAGCACAGCGTAATAACCCTTCTCGCCATAGGCGGCGACGGTGGTGTCGCCCTCCTGACGGGCATCGTCAAATGCCCAGGTCAGCATATCGGAAGCGCCGTTTTCAGCATAGCCGATGTGCGCGTAGGTGCCTTCCATATCCTCACCGATGGTGTCAAACGCCTCGCCCTGCGCATAGCGGGAGAGAGCGGTCTCAGCCTTCTGCTTGGCCTGCTCGAGAAGCTCGGCCTTTTCTTCGTCCGTTGCGTCGTCGGCGGCGCCGGAGCTGAAGAGAATGTACTCAATGTCGGCGCTCTGATAGCTCTTGGGATCAGCGTCGTAAGCGGCCTGCACCTCGTCGGAGGTGTAGGACAGGGAGTCAGAGTAGCTGTTGGAGTAAGCCTGCGCGAGCGCGATCATGCGGATATTGCGCTCGAAGACCTTCTGGTTGACGAGCGGGCCGCACACGGCCTTGATGTACTGCGCGCGGGTGTAACCGGCGGAAGCTGCAGAAGCATCCAGATCGGAGAGCGTTTCCTGCACGGACTGCTCCACTTCCTCGCTGGCGTCAAAGCCTTCAGCCTCCGCCTTCTGCGCAAGCAGGGCGTAAGACTTGAGACTCTCGAGCGCCTGATCGCGGAAATAGTCGTACCAGGTGCTGCCGTTGATGGGGCAGTCCTGCTCCTTGAGCGACTTGCTGGTGTCCAAACCGTAAGCGCTCAGGTAATAGGAGTTCTTGGAGACAAAGCTGCTGTAAATGGTGTTGTAGAAATAGCTCACATCAGCGGCCGTGTAGGTCTCGTTGCCGATGGTCACGGCGTCGGCGCTGCGTTCGATCACCTTGGAGTTGGCGACCGTGACGACGATACCGACGATCACGAAGATGACGGCGATGGCGATATACAGGGCATTGCTGCGGCGATCCTTCGCCTGCTCGTCCTTTTCGCGCTTCGTCCGGGGATCGACATAACCGCCTGCCAGATTCTCCTGGCGGCTCTTCTTTTCTCTGGATGCACTCATTTGTTTGTTCAGTCCTCTCAATTATTGGGTTTTGCAGATTTGCAAAAGTGCTATTGAAAATGCCCAATCATTATAACGAATGGAACACAATAATGCAATGACAAAATTGTGAAGATTCTTCGTACCATTTTCCACCCGCAGGCGGAAAACAATTAAAATCGTAATTTCTGACGACATGTGCGTCAGGAATTACTCTTTGAGCAAAGCGAGTGTCGAATTGTCTGCTTGTGCAGACAATGAGGCACAGAGCGACGCGAATCTTTCTCAATGAAAGCGACGTAAGTCGGTTTCATTGAAGTTACTTCGTGCCAAAAATTCTATCGCCCGCGTCGCCGAGGCCGGGGACGATGTAGCCGTGCTCGTTGAGATGATCATCGAGTGCGCCGGCGTAGATGTTGACGTCGGGGTACTTCTCCTGAACGGCCTTGATGCCTTCGGGAGCGGCGACGAGCACCATGAGCGTGATGTGCTTGCAGCCGCGCTTGACCATCTCGCCGATGGCTTCGCAGGCAGAGCCGCCGGTGGCGAGCATCGGGTCGACGATCATCACGTCGCGCTCGGCCACGTCCTTGGGCATCTTGCAGAAGTAGGGGTGGGGCTCGAGCGTCTCTTCATCGCGGTACATGCCGATGTGGCCCACGCGGGCGGAGGGCACCATGCGCAGCACGCCGTCGACCAGGCCGAGACCGGCGCGCAGGATGGGGACGACAACGAACTTCTTGCCTGCGAGCGTGGGGGCGTCCATCTCGCAGATGGGGGTCTTGATGTGCTTGGTGGTCAGCGGGAGGTCGCGCGTGGCCTCGTAGGTGATGAGCATACCGATCTCGGACACGAGCTCGCGGAAATCCTTGACGCTGGTGTTTTCATCGCGCATGATGGTGAGCTTGTGGGCGACGAGGGGGTGGTTCATGATGTGTACTTTCTCGTTGAATTTGGCTTCCATTGCTTTGACCTCCGAAAAAATATATTTTAATGTGTTTTTGCTTACTGGTTCAATTTGGAGCTTCTCAGGCGCTCTGCCTGCGCGGGGCGCAGATAAACGGGGAGAAGCTCCTGCGCGCTCACGGCCTCGCCGCGCGCATAGGCGCGCTCGGCCGCAAGGCCGACGCCCACGGCGCTCTGATAAAGGAGCATACTGGGCGCGAGCGAGCACTTGACGCCGTGCTCTTCTAAATAACGATAGCACAGCACGCCGCCGTCGCCGAGGACGGTGATGGGCTGCTGCTTGCCTTGAAGCTGCGCGCAGAGCTCTTCGAGCGAGATCGCGCGGTCCGGCGTCAGGCGCGTGAGTTCGCCGCCCTTTGCCTCGAAAACGGCGTTATAGACCTGCGAGCGGCGCGCGTCCATCGCGCCGACGATAAGCCCGTCGATGTGCGCGGCATTCTGCGCCATGGCCTCGAGCGTCGAAACGCCGAGGCACGGCTTGTCTGCGGCCCAGGCAAGGCCCTTGACCGCCGCGATGCCGATGCGAAGGCCCGTGAACGAGCCCGGCCCCGCCGCGATGGCGATGGCATTGATATCATCGAGCGTCAGATCGGCGTTTTTGAGCATCGCATCCACCATCGGCAGAAGCGTCCGGCTGTGCGTCAGCCCCGTGCACTGATAGGCGGAGGCGAGCGGCGCGCCGTCTTCGACGACGGCGCAGGAAACGCTCTTCGCCGATGTTTCCAGAGCGAGAATTTTCATGCGAATCTGCCTCCTGTGACCGTGATGGTGCGCCAGTCCTCGTGCTCGTCTGTGCGCGCGATGTCGACAAAGATCGTGTCCTCCGGCAGCGCGTCGGAGACGCGCTCGCTCCACTCGACGGCACAGACGCCGCCGCGGGCGAGATAATCGTCCCAGCCGATGTCGAACAGCTCGTCCGACGAGCCGAGGCGGTACATATCAAAATGGAAGAGCGGCGTTCTGCCCTCGTACTCGTTGACGATGGTGAACGTCGGGCTCGTGACGCGTCCGCGGCAGCCAAGGCCGCGCGCAAGACCGCGTGTGAAGGCGGTCTTTCCCATGCCGAGCGAGCCCGTGAAGGCGAGCACATCGCCGCCGCGGAGCTTTTGGGCAAGCTCTTCGCCGATCGCCTCGGTCTCCTGCGTGCTGTGCGACAGAAATTGCATGGTTTCGCCTCCTTGACCCTATTTTCACCCATATTACCAAATAGTATAGCACAGCGCGCCGGCCTTTACAATTCCTTTTCTGCGGAAAGAGGGAGAAATGTGCGTTTACAGACGGGGAAAATTGTGCTAAAATACATCGAAAACTTTGTGCGAAGGGAGCGTGAGGCTGTGAACAGATTCCGCGATTTTTTAAGTGACGTGGTGCGGCAGTCGGATATGGTGCTGCTGTCGCTGTGCACCGTTTCCACGCTTTATGGCATGGTGCTCATCGCGAGCGCCACGCATTTCCGCAATACCTTTAAATATGTTGCCATTCAGGGATTTGGCTTGCTGCTGGGCGTGCTGCTCTACTTCCTGCTCTCCAGCATCGACGTGTCGGAGGTCGGAAAAAAATGGAAGTGGCTGCTGGCGTTCAACTTCGGCTTCATTCTGCTGCTGCGCACGCCCTTTGGCCTGACGCGAAACGGCAACCGCGCATGGCTCGGCGTAAACGATATCGGTAAGAGACTCGGTATCGGCTTTCTGGAGAATTTTCCCATCACCGTCCAGCCCGCCGAGATCGTAAAGATCACCTTCATCCTCCTGCTTGCGCGCCAGCTTGCGCTCTTGCAGGAAAAACGCGACCTGCGCAGCTTTACGAACGTCATCCAGCCCACGGCGCACGCGGGCGCGATGTTTGTCTTCTACTATATCCTTTCCAAGGACGCGGGCAGCGGGCTTGTCTATCTCTTCGTCTTCTTGTGCATGGCCTTTGCCGCGGGCTTTGCCCTGCGGTGGATCATCCTCGGCGTGGGCGGCGCGGTGGGCGCGTTTCTCGCCGCGTGGAACCTCGGCCTTCTGCGCGGTGACTGGTACGACCGCATCAAGGTCATCCTCGACCACAGCTACCAGCCGGAAAAAAAGGGCTTTCAGCAGACACGCGGTATGCTCGCCCTCGGCTCGGGCAAGCTGACGGGGCAGGGGCTGTTCCAAGGCACGCAGACACAATCATCCGCTAAGTGGAGCCTTCCCGAGCGGCAGACGGATTTCATCTTCTGCGTCTGCGGTGAGGAGCTGGGCTTCATCGGCTGCCTCCTCATTATCGTACTGCTGCTCGCCATCATCGTCCGCTGCCTCATCGTCGCGCGCGAAGCGCCGACACGCATGGAGAGCCTCGTGTGCGTCGGCATGGCGGGCATGCTCATCTTCCAGACCATTGCCAACATCGGCATGTGCTTGTTCCTTATGCCGGTCATCGGGCTGACGCTGCCGTTTTTCAGCTACGGCGGCTCGTCGATCGTGACGCTGTTCGCTGCGATGGGGGTCGTGTCGGGCATCAAGAAGCGGTCAAGGCCGGAGTGGCTCATAAACTGACGTTTCAAAAGCGGGGATTCTCTCAAAGAGAATCCCCGCTTTTGAGATTGTCGGAGAGATGGCGAAGCCGTCTCTCCGATAAAATTGCACTCCGCTTCGTGCCTTGCCGCCCGCAGGGC
>ERZ507065.838-NODE-838-length-16600-cov-8.275612_pt1 | contig 16600 bp, 10 predicted proteins | sample MGYA00513785_ERZ507065 | MGnify/ENA metagenome assembly ERZ507065
GAGCATAACCTTGCCAAGGTTAGGGTCGCGAGTTCGAGTCTCGTTTTCCGCTCAAGAGAAAAGATCAGTGTAGAAGTACATTGATCTTTTTTATTTATCATGGTGTAAATGTTAGAAAACGGAAGAAGGTCAAATCAAAATATTGATATACCCTCCTCCCGCTGTTTTAGTCAAATTATCCGCAATGGAAATATTTATTGACCAATGCCAACATCCCTTCCGGATTATCTTTTAAGTCGTTACGTAAGGTCAGATCGTTATAACTGGTTAATTTGCTGATGATTCCATCAATCATAGTGGGGCTGAACACATTATGTTTTTGGAATATTTCGCGCTGTTGTTGCAAACAGGTTGCGGAAGCTGCACAGCTATCGGGAAGCTGGGCTAATGCCTTCAGTTTGTCTGCATTTTCTTTCTGATGGATATTGACGTTTACGTAAGTTTTTTCTGCAATGTCCAGTGCATTTTCTATTTCAAATCCATGGCGACAGGCTACAGCTAATCCTGCTATCAGTTGGTAGAGATCGGCCGAACCGTCCGGTGACCGCATTTCCACTGTCTGTTTTTGTGTGGTATCATAATGGCTTTCTGTTTCCAGTGGATTGGCAGTCATGCACATGTCTGTTTTAGCTGCCCATCCTAGAGGTACGCGTACCAATACTGAACGGTTGCGGTCACCCCAGCAAATATTAGTTGGCGCTTCCTGATGGGGAACCAGGCGGAAATAAGAAGTAGGATTGGTATTACCGAATGCGGTGATGGATGGAGCAAGTTCCATCATGCCAGCAATAGCTTTGCGTGCTGTTTCTGATAAAACACCTTCTTTCAACATCTGGTTTTGTCCATCTTTCATGATACGCATGTGGATGTGCAATCCGGAACCAGCTTTTCCTGTAGTTATTTTAGGCGCGAAAGTAATGTTATAACCATGTTTATAGGCCAGATTACGTATAATCCATTTGGCGATCATCAATTGGTCTGCCGCATCTTCGGCATTGACAGGCAGGAATTCTATTTCATTCTGTTCATATATCATGCCATTCAAGGTAAAATTACCTACTTCGGAATGTCCATATTTTATTTGTCCGCCTGCTTGTGCAATGTAGGCCATGCACTGGGTACGGAAATCATTGAACTTGGCATATGGTGCTGATTCATGATAGCCTTTCTGATCTGTAGCCTCGAACATATTTGTATCCGGAGCAATTACATAGTACTCTAATTCCCCCATAGCCTGAAATTCCATGCCGGTTACTTCATTGAATGCCTTGCATGCTTTGTGTAAGGTATGTTCGGGGGAACTTTCCAATGGCTCTCCATCCTTGTTAAAGAAAGAGCAAAGCATGGAAAGTGTAGGTATCTCGGCAAACGGGTCCAAAAAAGCCGTCCGGAATCGGGGAATTACATACAGATCACTGCTGCCCGCCTCAATGAATGGAAACAGGCTGGAACCGTCCACACGTTCTCCACAAGTCAAGATAGCATCTAGATATGCTTGGTTGTTGATAACGAAATTCAATGTCTTCAGTCGTCCGTCTCCGGCGGGATACATAAAGTTGACCATACGGATGCCATTCTGTTGAATGTATCGTTTTATGTCTTCTTTGGTAAACTCTGCACAAGGTTTTTCTAGAAATGCCACCAATTGGTTGGGGTTCATTATTAATTCTTTATTCATAGCAAAATTGGTTGTTTTTTGTTTGTTATTTGGTTAACTTTCCAAAGATAACAAAAAGTTTTCTGAAAATCCTATGAAAAGTTCATAGATATTTTCTTTCATACTGAGTGATATTCTCTTTATCTTTTTCTGTTTGGGAGAACATCGTTTTATAATTTGTCCTACCTTTGCACCGCTGTTTTAAAATATAAATAAGAGAATCATTATGGAACCGATGCATAAAATTAATAAAGTAGAGGTCCGGAATTTACAGATCGAAGATTACATCCAATTATCACAATCATTCAAGCGGGTGTATGCGGATAAGGATGTGTTTTGGACACACGAGCAAATAGAAACGCTTATCCGGATTTTTCCGGAAGGGCAAGTAGTAACGGTGGTAGACGATAAGATAGTGGGATGTGCTCTTTCTATTATTGTAGACTATGATATGGTAAAGGGAGATCATACCTATGCCAAAGTAACTGGTAATGAAACTTTCTGTACGCATAATCCGGAAGGGAATATTTTGTATGGTATCGAGGTGTTTATCCATCCGGATTATCGCGGTTTGCGTTTGGCACGCCGTATGTATGAGTACCGGAAAGAATTATGCGAGAAACTGAATCTGAAAGCGATCATGTTCGGTGGTCGTATTCCTAATTATTATAAGTATGCGGATACGATGCGTCCTAAGGAATATTTGGATAAGGTGCGTTCCCGTGAGATTTATGATCCGGTATTGACATTTCAGCTTTCCAATGATTTTCATGTGCGTCGTGTCATGAAGAATTATCTTCCCAATGACGAAGAATCCAAGCATTGTGCCACTTTGTTGCAATGGGATAATATTTATTATCAGGAGCCTACGCAGGATTATGTGGATAAGAAAACCACTGTACGTGTAGGGTTAGTGCAATGGCAGATGCGCCCTTATAAAACATTGGATGATGTATTTGAGCAGGTTGAGTTTTTCGTAGATGCCGTTTCCGATTATAAGAGTGATTTTGTTCTTTTTCCGGAATATTTCAATGCGCCGTTGATGGCCAAGTTCAATCATTTGGGAGAAGCCCAGAGCATTCGTGGTTTGGCACAATATACCGAAGAGGTTCGCGACCGTTTTATCAATTTGGCTATCAGTTATAATATTAATATCATTACGGGTAGTATGCCATACGTAAAAGAGGACGGAGGGCTTTATAATGTTGGTTTTTTAGTACGGCGTGACGGTTCATACGAAATGTATGAAAAGGTACATGTCACTCCCGATGAGATAAAGAGTTGGGGCCTCTCGGGCGGTAAGATGGTGCAGACTTTTGATACGGATTGTGCTAAAATTGGTATCTTGATTTGTTATGATGTGGAATTTCCCGAGCTCTCTCGTATCATGGCCGATCAGGGAATGCAGATTCTGTTTGTTCCATTCCTCACCGATACTCAGAACGGCTATTCCCGTGTACGTGTTTGTGCTCAGGCACGGGCAATCGAGAATGAATGTTTTGTCGTTATAGCCGGTAGTGTGGGAAATTTGCCGCGTGTGCACAATATGGATATTCAGTATGCACAGTCTGGAGTGTTTACTCCGTGTGATTTCGCTTTCCCAACTGATGGCAAACGGGCCGAGGCGACTCCGAATACCGAAATGATTTTAGTTTCGGATGTTGATCTGAATCTGTTGAATGAATTGCATACGTATGGCAGTGTGCGCAATTTGCGTGACCGCAGGAATGACCTTTATGAACTGAGGATAAAGAAATAAAAAAATGTTTCATTACGGATTACTCAGGTTAACGCTGGTTTATAGATAAGTGGTTATTATTTTATATTTCCGCCTTACTTTTAAGAATAACCTGTGTTAATCAGAGTGATCCTGTAATGAACTTTGTTATTTCAAAATAAAAGAAGCTACGGGCCATTCTATAACAAATATAGTTTTTCCTTGTCTGCTTTCCTGTAAATAGAAATTGCCCCCATGTCTTTTTATAATCTGCCGGCACAGACTAAGCCCGATACCAGTTCCTTCTGTTTTTGTGGTAAAGAAAGGAACGAATATTTTTTCTTGCAATTCCATAGGGATTCCCCGTCCATTGTCAAGTAGTCTTATATAAAGTTTGTTTGTTACTTCCAGTGTTACTTCTATTTGTCCGTCTGTTTTTCCTTCCAATGATTGCATACTGTTTTTCAGCAGATTTAAAAAAACTTGAGAGAGTTGCTTCTCATCGCCCTCAATATATATATCAGAGGGGGTGCTACGCAGAATGAAATGGATATGAGCATTTTCAAAATCAGATTGTAGTAACAGACCTAGATTGTGCAATGAATTGGTCAGTGAGAATCGCTTCTTTTTCGGTTCCGGCATATACGATAAGCGTCGATATGATTCTGTGAATTCCATCAGTCTTTCGCTTTGTTCACGAATCACTCCAAGTCCTCGTATTACTTTCTCGTCCGTACCGGGGCGCAATGAAAGTGTTTGAGACAGAGAAACAATAGGAGCAATGGTATTCATAATTTCATGAGTAAGCACCCGGGTAAGTTTGTTCCATGACTCACTTTCTTTCTCGTTCAGTTCATTACTGATATCTTTGATAGCCAACAGGGTAATCGTTTCTGAATTTAGTTTCATCCGGTTCATGGATAGTGACAGTTGTTTTTTTGAGTTAGATTGTAAAAGAAAGGAATTTTCCACATTTCCATGGGTTATGAAATCTTTCAAGATCGGATATTGCTCTTCCAATTGGCGGAGGAATATGATTGACTCAACTCCCAGCAAACGTAAGGCTGCACCATTTACAAACAGAACTCTTTTTTCGGAGTTCCACGCTAGCACTCCATTTGGTACTTCTTCCAGTAAAGAGTGATAAAAGTTCTCTTGTACCCGGCTTTGCGATTTCGTTGTGGCAAGCAATTCATTGATTCGGTTTAGTGAATGGCTAAGTGCATTCATTTCTTTATCTGCCGATTGCTCGTTGAACAGTATCATGCTCTCTTTATCTTCCATCGCATCCAAGAATATTCTTATTTTGGCATTGAATTTATTCAATTGTTTTACCAAAGCTCTGATAAAAAAAAGTGAAATAATCAAGAAAAGACAGCCTAGAATAAGGGCGGTATGTGTAATAATAAGTGCGATACCAGCTCCGGCTACAGCAATTATTAATAAGATGTAGCTTAGGATAACCATATATAGATGTTTGCTGAATACCATGATCATCAGAGCTTAAAGCGTTTTATTTTATTGTAAAGTGTCTGGCGGCTGATGCCTAACTGTTCGGCTGTTGCTGTCAGATTTCCATCGTTTTGACGGATGGCTGTTTCTATGGCCTGGCGTTCTACTTCTTCCAGATTAGGAACGGTAGTGGAGAATTGTGGACTCCAGGTTTGTTTTACGAAAATGTCTTTGGAACGGATTACATCTCCTTCACATAAAATAACTGCTTTCTCGATGGTATGTTGCAATTCCCGGATATTTCCCGGCCAATGATAAGAACATAATTTCTCTAAAGCATGTTCATGCAGGAAGATTTCTTTTTTTTCGTATTTAGCAGCATAGCGCTGCATAAAATAATTAATGAACAAATGTATATCTTCCCTCCGTTCGCGTAAAGGCGGGATTTCCAGATGAATAGTATTCAGTCTGTACAATAAATCCTCACGGAAAGTCCCGGAATCCACCATACCCTGAATATTCTTGTTGGTAGCTGAAAGCAGCCGGATATCCACTGGGATTACTTTATTACTGCCGATGCGTGTAATTTTTCGGTTTTGTAATACGGTGAGCAACTTTGCCTGCATGGCTAAAGGGAGATTTCCTATTTCATCCATAAACAGGGAACTGCCGGATGCCGCTTCAAACTTTCCCGGCCGGCTCTCGTAGGCATCGGTAAAAGAACCGCGCTCATGCCCGAACAGTTCACTTTCGAATAAAGATTCACTGATTGCTCCCATATCTACCGTTACCATAGAATGTTCCTTTCGTGTGGAAAGCCGGTGTATTTCCTGTGCCAGCATTTCTTTTCCTGTTCCGTTTTCTCCGGTAATCAATATATTGGCATCTGTGCGTGCCACTTTCACTACTATCTTCATTAACTGCTGCATGGCAGGGGATGTTCCCACAATCATCGGTGATTTGTTTCTATCGGGGATTCTGTTTTTCCTTTTCTTACCGCTTCCAAAAGCATCTTTTATTTTGCGCACTAAGGTCCGGTTATCCCAAGGTTTCAACAAAAAATCAGTTGCATCATTCTTTAAAGCCTTTACTGCCAGTTCTACATCCCCGTATGCTGTAAGCATGACTACGGGTAGTGCAGGAGCTATCTCACGGATTCGTTTCAGCCAATATAACCCTTCGTTGCCGTTATTGATTCCTGCCGAGAAATTCATATCAAGAATAATCACATCTATCGGAGAGGTATTTATGATAGATATGATTTGATTCGGATGATGGGCTGTCTTTATTTCGCTGAACTCCGTTTCCAGTAATAATTCCAGTGAGGCCAATACTCCTTTATTATCATCTACTATTAAAATCGTTCCTTTTTCCATCTCATTTTTGCTTTCAGAGGCTAAAGGTATCTGCTTTTGATTGTTTCTGCAAATGAGGCGTCCAATTATTGGACGTTTTTTATTATTTTCTGTAATGCTTTTATTTATCATAACGGTGACTTGACATTGGAATGTGTCTTCAGTCCGTGTTGTCAGCGTTCCAATATCTTCCTTGGTTCGTTCTGGTTTTATAGTGTTTATAATTTGGACGTTATACCGTCTAAAATTTGGACAGCTAATTTATATTTTATTTTGTAACTGGTTGATTATTAATGTTCTGATCTTCTTGGCATATCGTTTGCTTCCTATTCTGTGTTTAAATTAAAATGCAATGAGAAATAACTTGATAATTGTGTGTTTGTTGTCCGGTCTGTCTTTGCCTGTATGTGGGCAAAGTACACTGGACGATTGCATACGTTATGCTTGGAAACATAATCCTGGTTTCAAGAATGTCCAAATAGACGTAAAGGAAGCACGAACAGACTATGTGGCTGCTATGGGTAAATTTCTTCCTTATGTTTCAGTACAGGCGGAAGTGGGCAGGCATATCGGACGTTCTGTCGATCCGGATACTAATGGATATACAGCCGATTCATATAATCAAGGAACTATAGGAATGGATATAACTCTTTCTTTATTCGAAGGATTTGCCCGGATCAATCGTTTGCGATATACGCATTGGACTAAAAAAGAGAAGGAGTGGGATCATCTGGCAAAGAAAAATGATTTGGCTTATCGGGTAGCTGAGGCTTATTATAAAGCGGTATTGGATAAAAAGCTTTCAGAACTGGCAGCTGAACAGCTTCGTTTGGGAGAACGTTATCTGAAACAGACGGAAGCTTTTGTAGAACTGGGGTTGAAATCGCTTTCGGACTTGCAGGAAGTAAAAGCGCGTCATCAAGGAGATGTGTTCAGAGAGCGTATGTATGAAAAAAATCGTCAGATGTCCTTTCTTTATTTAAAGGAAATACTGGGTATGAAAGAGGGCGATGTTTTGTCTGTTTCTTTATCAGTCAGTGAGGATACGCTCTTGTTAATGCCTCAAGTAGAGGTAGAAGAAGTCTATTTACGGTCCGTACACGTACTGCCGGATTATAAACGGATGGAAATGTGGGAACGCGCTGCCCGTAAGGAGTATGCTGTGACCCTTGGACAGTTCAGCCCGACTATCTTCGCCCGTTTCTCATGGGGATCTGATTTTTATAATTCCTTGTTCTCGTTACATCAATTGCGTGACCATTGGAATAAATATATAGGAGTAGGTATTTCATTCCCTATTCTTAGCGGATTAGATCGGAATGCCGGAATAAGGAAGAAGAAATTAAACTTGCAACGGGTGCGGAACAGCATAGAGGAAGAGAAGTTACATTTACGTAATGAAACGGAACGAATTGTACTTTCATTACATTCGGGATGGGAAGAGCATCGACAGGCTTCCCTGCAGGTAAAAGCAGAAACGCAAGTGCTGAAAGAAACGGAACGGAAGTGGGAGGAAGGGCTTGTTTCCGTGTTTCAGTTGATGGAAGCACGAAATCGCCTGCTTGTCGCTAAAGCGGAAAAAATAAGAGTGCGTTTGCAGTACGAACTGACATCGCGACTAACTATGTATTATCGGACAGGAAGTTTTATTAACCATTAAAAAATATGGACACACTAATTGAACGTAAAAAGCGTTTCACTCCCAGGCGGATTTATGGAGGTGCGGGAGTATTATTCATATTGGTATTCGTTTTTTATTTTATTTTTCGTGATACCGGTTCTTCCATGACCATTGACAAGAGCCGTATCACTATCGCTACAGTTACAGAAAATGAGTTTAATGATTATGTCCGTGTGATTGGACAAGTACTTCCCAGCCGCATGATTTACCTCGATGCTATAGAAGGCGGAAGAGTGGAGGAACGCCTTCATGAAGAAGGAGCGATGGTAAAGAAAGGGGATGTGATTCTGCGCCTGAGTAATCCTCTGCTGAATATCGGTATCATGCAAAGTGAAGCAGATCTGGCCTATCAGGAAAATGAGTTGCGTAATACTCGTATAAGTATGGAGCAGGAACGGTTGAGTCTGAAGCAGGATCGTATCGGTATTCAGAAAGAATTCATTATAAAGAAACGTCGTTACGGACAATACAAGCGGCTGATGGAGGGGCAATTGATAGCGAGGGAGGACTATCTCCAAGCTACGGAGGAATATGAAGCGGTAAAAGAACAATTGTCGGTATTGGATGAGCGGATCCGTCAAGATAGTTTGTTTCGTTTGACTCAGATAAGCAGTTTGGACGAGAATATAATGAATATGAAACGAAGTTTGGCATTGGTACGAGAACGTCTTGAAAACCTGAAAGTGAAAGCTCCTATAGACGGGCAAGTGGGTAATCTTGAAGCACAAATCGGGCAATCCATTTCTGCCGGGGAACATATCGGTCAGATTATTACTGCTGATCTGAAGGTACAGGCATTAATTGACGAGCATTATGTGGAGCGTGTCGTCCAAGAGCTTCCCGCTGACTTTACCCGTGATGGAGAAAATTATAAGTTGGAAGTAACCAAAGTGTATCCTGAAGTGAAAGACGGGCAGTTTCGTACAGATTTCCGTTTCACGACAGGGCGTCCCGAAAACATTCGGGCGGGACAAACTTATCATATCAATCTTCAGTTGGGGGATCCTGTCAAAGCTGTTCTGATTCCTCGGGGAGGTTTTTTTCAAATTACCGGAGGACGATGGATATATGTTGTGGATGAAAGTGGTAAATTTGCCGTCAGACGTCCTATCAAGATTGGCAGGCAGAATCCTCAGTTTTATGAAGTGACTGACGGGCTGGCTTCCGGTGAGAAAGTTATTATTTCCGGTTACGAGCTGTTTGGAGATAATGAGAAACTGATTTTAAACGAATAAAAAACACACGTAAGAATGATTAAAGTAGAAAACCTCTCTATGTTGTTCAGCACCGAGGAAGTGCAGACCAAAGCATTGAATGAAGTAACTTTCGAAATTGAAAAGGGAGAATTTGTCGCTATCATGGGACCGTCCGGTTGTGGAAAATCTACCTTGTTGAATATACTTGGAACATTAGATACCCCTACTTCGGGCTCCTATCTCTTTGAAGGAAAGCGAGTGGATAAAATGAATGAAAACCAACTGACCGCTCTCCGAAAAGGAAATATCGGTTTCATCTTCCAAAGCTTTAATTTGATTGATGAACTGACTGTATATGAGAATGTTGAACTCCCATTGGTGTATCTTAATATAAAGCCGACAGAACGTAACAGGCAGGTAAAAGAAGTGCTTGAAAAAGTGAATATGCTGCATCGCGCCAATCATCTGCCACAACAGTTATCAGGTGGACAGCAGCAACGTGTGGCCATAGCCCGTGCCGTAGTTACCAATGCCAGGCTTTTGCTGGCGGATGAGCCGACAGGTAATTTGGACTCTACCAATGGGGTGGAGGTTATGGAACTGCTTAGTACACTGAACAAACAGGGGACCACCATCATCATTGTTACCCATTCACAGCGTGATGCTGCTTATGCACATCGTATAATCCGTTTGCTGGATGGTAAAATTATTGCCGAGAATCGTAACCGCCCTATGGAATCTGACAGCAAAATTGAAATTTTATGATTATACAAAATTATTGGAATAGCGTTTGGCGTAATCTGATGAAGAGGAAAGGTTTCAGCTTCATCAATATCTTTGGCTTGGCTGTAGGCATGGCATCAGCTTTATTGATATTTACTTACGTTGCTTTTGAATTTAGTTTTGACAAAATGCATAGTAAGAGTGAACGGATTTATCGTGTGCAAAGTACTTTTCATGAGGGGGAAGTTCTGACGGATGATTGGGCGACCAGTTCATTCGGATATGGTTCGGCCATGCAGGAAAATCTGGCGGGAATTGAGGATTATACTCGTGTAGGATGTATTATCCAACCGGAGCAATTGGTAAAATATGGCGAATTATGTCTGCGCGAGAATGGGATAGCATACGCTGATCCTGGCTTTTTCCGTTTGTTTGATTTTGAATTGTTGAAAGGTGACCGCGCTTCTTGTCTTTCCATGCCATGTCAGGTAGTGATTACGGAACGGATTGCCCGCAAATATTTCAGAGATGAAGACCCTGTCGGGAAGATACTTATTTTTAACAGCAATATGGGGAAGGTGTCTTGTGAGGTAACTGGAATCATGAAAGAAATGCCTTCTAATTCGCATATACATTATAATTTTCTTTTATCATATGCCACCTTACCTAAATGGGTACAGGAGTATTGGTACAAACATGAAGCCTATACATATGTATTGCTGGATTCGCCCGAGCGCAAAGAAGAGATAGAACGTGCTTTTCCTCAATTGGCCGAGAAGTATAAAACTGAAGAGGCATTGAAAAACAAGACTTGGGGGGTGCGGTTGGAGCCATTGGAGAAGATTCATCTCAATCCTCAATTAGGTTATGAGGCCGAGTTGAAAGGGAACCATTCGGCCATCATCGCATTGATTTTCGGAGCTATTGCTATTTTGATTATCGCTTGGATCAATTATATAAATCTGACAGTTGCCCGTTCTATGGAGCGTGCCAAAGAGGTAGGAGTGCGCAGGGTAGTGGGAGCTTTCCCGAAACAGCTTGTTGGTCAGTTTCTATTTGAAGCATTTGTAATGAATTTGATCGCTTTTATCATTGCGTTAGGATTGATCGAACTATTACTTCCTTCCTTCAATCAGTTGGTAGGACGTACTATTACTTTCTCTGTATGGTTTACGGAATATTGGGGGGGCGGGGTTCTATTGCTTTTTATAGTCGGTATTTATATTTCCGGTTACTATCCTGCCCGCGCATTGTTGCGTAAGAAGCCGATTGTTTTACTGAAAGGTAAATTCCAAAATAGCCGTTCCGGAGAAAATACACGTAAAATATTGGTCATAGTGCAATATACGGCATCCATGATATTGCTTTGTAGTACATTAATTGTGTTTGCACAACTCAGCTATATGCGTCGGCAGTCTTTGGGAGTAAAGACCGACCAGATTCTGGTAATCAAGTTTCCCGGACCTACTGAGGGTATGAAAACAAAGATGGAGTCTATGCGGAGAGCTATCAAGAAATTGCCATTGGCGTCGAAAGTAACTTGTTCCGGGGCGGTACCGGGTGAAGAGGTGGCCATGTTCCTGTCCAATCATCGGGCACATGATGCGTTGAAGCAAAACCGGTTGTACGAGATGCTGAGTTGTGACCCTGATTATATAGATGCATACGGACTGGAGGTGGTAGCCGGACGGGGTTTTTCCGAGGAATATGGGGACGATGTGAATAAATTGGTTATCAACGAAACGGCTGCCCGTATGTTAGGATATGTGGATAATGATGATGCCATTGGTGAGGAAATAGCTGTTGAAACGCTAGGAGAGCCCATGCAGGTAATCGGGGTAGTGAAGGATTATCATCAGCAAGCGTTGAATAAAGGTTATACAGGGGTAATGCTTTTCCATAAAGATAAGATTGACTGGATTCCTCAGCGTTATATTTCGGTTGTGATGAAACCGGGTGATCCTTCGGAATTAGTATCACAGATAGGAGAAATATGGAATAATTACTTTGCGGATTCTAGTTTTGATTATTTCTTCCTCGACCAGTTCTATGACCGGCAGTACCGTCAGGATGAGGCTTTCGGCGTATTGATGGGAGGTTTTACCGGATTGGCTATTTTTATCTCCTGCTTAGGTTTATGGGTGTTGGTTATGTTCTCTTGTGCCGTCCGTACCAAGGAGATGGGTATCCGGAAAGTATTGGGGGCATCTCGTTGGAATCTGTTTTATCAGTTGGGTAAAGGTTTCTTTATTCCTATTATTATCGCTATTCTGATTGCGTTGCCTGTGGCATGGGGCAGCATGAATGCATGGTTGGCTCATTATCCGTTCCGAACAGAATTGAAAGTGTGGTTCTTTCTGCTTCCTGTGGTCTTGATGTTGTTGATTTCTTTTCTGACTGTAGCAGGACAAACCATAAAGGTTGTTTATAGTAAACCCGCTCGGTCATTGAAATATGAATAATGGAATATAAGATATCCGTGGTTAGTAATTCATTTACAAGGAATATCATTTAAAACCAATATAAATTATCGTACCAGTTCATTATGGCAGATCAATACTGATAAACTTTGAAAACCTTTTGAATTTTTCTACAAAACTAATTTTGCGTCTAAAATTATTTTATTAATTTTACAGCGTTTTTAAGGAGAGTCTAACTCTCTATAGTTACAAATGAGCGATGAGAAAGGGTGCCTTGGTGGCATCCTTTCTCTTTTGTAGTGTGTTTTTGTATAATTTATATTGTATTTTACTTATGTCACGATTATGTGAAATCACGATACATCTTTTGTATTTCCGTTTCTTTTACTTTTATCAGACTTAATCGTTTTTCTTGCATTAAAAAACAATTGGACCTCCCTTTGCTATATATTTAACACTCTTTTAATCTCATTTTGTTGAACAATCTACGCGATTCAAATGTTAATATAATGTGTTTTTCATAGTAATAGATTTAAGATTAATAGTTAGTATTTGCTTGTGAAAGTCAGTACACTTACGGATAAAAGCGTTTATCCGAAAAGAAAAGAGAGGCGACCGGAAACGGAAGCCTCTTTCTTTTTGAGCATTTTTAGTTCACCATAATTATTGTGAGAGGAAAATTGATTCTGATTGTATAAATAATATAATGTGTTGAAAATAAGATTTTTCCCTTTTTAAGCCTTTAATAAAAAATGGAGTTCTCTTAGTAAGAGAACCCCAAGTTTACTTAAATGCCTGATAGAGTGTCCTATAGTTATAACCTTTCATATTATTTTTGCAAACAATTGTCATTTATAAGCATACTTTGGAATACTTTTTTAATGCGGAATTTTCTGTATTAAGGAATTATAGCTATCTTTGCAGCAAAATGGGGTTCTCTTACTAAGAGAACCCCAACAAAAAAACGAAAATTGATGGCTTATGGAAAAGCCACTCAACTTTGCCCCTTTTGGCCACGCAGAATTATCCCTTTTGGCTAAAATATGATTGACCCCTTTGGCTAAAATAGTGTTGCCCACTTGCTTCACCTATAATTATAGTTTTTTTGTGTAGATTTGAGTACCCTTGTCCTGGTGTAACGGGGGAGAAAATAAAATCTATACAAATGAATAAACGAATCAAAAACATTTTAAGATGTTATGCGGCTGGCATAGGAATCAAGGAAACGGCATCTACGTTTCATATTTCCCGTAATACAGTCCGCAAATATGTCCGCTTATTCCTTTCAAGCGGCAAGAGTATTGAACAGCTTCTTTCCCTGCCCAATGGACAGTTGGATGAACTGTTCGGCTGCACGGATACCCGGCATCGGGAGCCTTCATCCAAAAGGATTGAATTGGAGGCCTTGCTTCCCGGATATGTATCTCGTCTGTCACGCAAAGGTATGAGTGTCCGAAAACTGTTCAAGGAGTACCATACCGAATATCCGGACGGCTATCAGTTGTCTTCCTTCAAACGGATTGTCAGCGAATACAGGTTTCACATTAAGGTTGTCGGTCATGTAGAGCACTATGCCGCAGAGCAGATGTATATTGACTTTGCCGGTGACAGACTTGAAGTTGTTGATGAAATGACGGGCGAGACGAAGAAAGCCGAGGTATTTGTTGCCATCCTTCCGTTCAGCCATTATACCTACTGCGAAGCCGTATGGTCGCAACGCAAGGAAGACCTGATAAAGGCATGCGAGAATGCCATTCAATATTTTGAAGGTGTTCCTGCGGCTATCGTCCCCGACAATCTGAAGGCTGCCGTCACACGAAGCGACCGCAACGAACCTGTCATCAATGATGATTTCGCCGCTTTTGCCGAATATTACGGCTGTGTGGTCTATCCTGCTCGTGTGCGTCACCCCAAGGACAAGGCTTTGGTAGAAAATGCCGTAAAGCTCCTCTACCGTTCCATTTACCTTGATATAGAGGGAATGACATTTTCCAGTTTGGAGGAACTCAATACCGCCATCCATATTTCCTTGCTTGATTTCAATGAAAAGGTGATGGCCGGACGGGAGATGTCACGCAAGGAAATATTCCTTCATGGAGAGAAGGATTATCTTCGTCCGCTTCCCGTGAAACGCTACGTAATGAAAGAAAGGAAACTGATGACCGTGGGAAAGAACTCTTACGTTTCCTTGTTCAAGCACCATTACAGTGTTCCGAAAGAGTATGTAGGCAGGCGCATGACGATTCTCTATGATGCCGACACGGTGGAAATCTATTGTGGAATGAACCTTGTCGCCACCCATGACCGCTGTGACATTCCTTACACTTATTCTTGGAAAAAGGAGCACAACCTGCCTGGTCATTATGGTCCCTATGACAAGGACTTGGAGGAACTCTTTCAACGTGCCTCGGAAATAGACAACATCGTATTGAACTATCTTCAGGAAGTGGAGCGTGTCATGCAATATCCACCCAAAGCGTTCAGGTCATGCCGTGGCATCATGACACTGGAGAAGAAATACGGCCGTGACCGTCTAGTTGCGGCTTGCGCATGTGCGGATCAGAAATTGCAATACGGATACCAAGCCTTGCGCGAGGTGCTTGAACTGGGAGAAGATGTGGATTTCCTTCCTGATGAGGACGGAAAAGTACAGCTGGTAACCGAAGATATCAGAAATGGTAACGGACGTGCTATCAAATCCAAATTATGGTCTCCTAACCGTGTAGATAAGCTTGACGCTCCCGTTAACGCTATCTTCTGGATTATGAAAGACCCTACCATTCCTCCGGTAGTTAAACTGAAAGGATCCGCTCTTGCATCTGTAATGGGCGCAACCCTTGCTACCAAGACATCTTCCGCAGAACGTGTTGCAGCAGGAACCGACCTGAACGCTCTTCGTATCGTTCCTTACGCTAACCCTTTCAGAACCTATCCTCTGGCTAACGACTATGAGAAGTTCAAAAAGCTGGTTGAAGAGAAGAACGTAGACTGCTACATCATCAACACAGGCGATTTCATGGGCAAGAAGGTTAAACCTGCCGATACTCTTGGAATCCTTGAGACCATCGTTGAAGAAAAAGCAGAATTCAAGCCTTGGGGACCTTTCTCCGATATCGAAATTATGGATTGGGAAGGCTTTGTGCCTGACCTGAAGGATCCTGAATATGTTGGCCAGTTAAAGGCTCGTATGCAGGACCGTGTAAATGCGGTAGAAGGTTTCGCAACCAAGAAAGACGGCTACGACAAGCTTCCTGACGAAGCACTCGCAGCGCTGAAGAAGGTTGTTGACGAAGCTAACACTCTGTAATTTTTAAAGAAGTGGAAGGGAAGGGCTAGTAACTGTTCAGACCTGTCTGAACAGTTACAAGGGTGGTTTACAGCCTTTCCTTTCCTTTTTTTTCTGTTGTATTTTCAGTACGATCAGGATATAATATAACTAACCTGAAATGTTCGATAACTCTTGTTGTTTTGAACCTACATTTACTTTAAACGGGACTCCTACATTGCCGCGTGGATGTCAGGCCCTCATTGCGCAGGGGAAGGCAGAAGCGCCGGTTGCGGTAACCCACCTAGCAGATAGCTAGGAGTCAAAAGACAAGAGCCGGCATTTTGGGGGACACAAAAGATAAGAGCAGCCTTCAATGGCTGCTTTTTTCAATCATTGAAACTTTCTGTACTGTTGAATATAAGGGGAGTTTATGGAAAGAGGCGGACGGGAAAGAGACAGCAGACAAAATCATCCTGCACGGTCTGCAAGGCGAAAGAGCACCATGCAGACACCGGGGCATAACCGGTATCTGGATGAAAAAAGAGACGCGCAGAGAAGGGAAGCGGAACGCAGGGCGGAAAAACGTCTGGCTGCCATAAACCGCGCCGGAAAACAGCAGAATCACAGACAGTCCCGGGGCAGGAGCTATGGTTTTGCCGGAAGAATCGGCCTGAAGGAAAACGCTGGCCTGAACAAAAGGGCGGGCCTGAATGGAAGAAATGGTACATACGGGGGAAATCCTCCGGGCGGAAGATGGATGAAGCTGACTGTGATTGTGCTGGGGGCTGCGCTGCTGTTTTTGCTGCTGATTCGGGCAATTGTGGAGATTACGGTGCCGCGTGCCGAAGGAGAATATCTGTCGCTCCAGGAGGCTGGTAATATGACCTGGCTGTTGGCGGATACTGCAGGGATCACGGACAGTAACGCATATGCATCGATTTTTGCCCGGGAGGCGTCTTCGGACAGCGACGGGATGCTGACCTTTTCCCAGTGGAAGCAGATTACTGAGCTGTTTCCGGATTGCGCTTTTGAGCTTCCCGGAGGCTACCGGAAAAAGGAGAAGGTACTGCAGGAGGACTGGTACCGTTTCTTTGATGAAGCCAGGAGGGTGTATGACCAGGAGGGGCGAAT
>ERZ507065.843-NODE-843-length-16543-cov-8.205180_pt1 | contig 16543 bp, 16 predicted proteins | sample MGYA00513785_ERZ507065 | MGnify/ENA metagenome assembly ERZ507065
TGGCCGGCCTGATGGAGCACATCAAGGGGCCGGACTTCCCCACCGGCGGCGTCATCATGGGCCGCAGCGGCATCCGCGCCGCCTACGCCACCGGCAAGGGCAAGATCACCCTGCGGGGCCGCGCCGAAATTGAAGAGAAGAAGAACGGCCGCTTCCAGATCGTCGTCACCGAAATCCCCTACATGGTCAACAAGGCCCGCCTCATCGAGAGCATCGCGGACCTTGTGAAGGACAAGCGCATCGAGGGCATCAGCGACCTGAACGACGAGTCCAACCGCCACGGCATGCGCATCGTCATCGAGCTGAAGAAAGAGGCCAACCCCCAGGTGGTGCTGAACCAGCTCTACCGCTACACCCAGCTGCAGGACACCGTGGGCGTGAACCTCTTGGCGCTGGACGGCGGCGTGCCCAAGGTGATGAGCCTCAAGACCATGCTGGAGCGGTACGTCCAGTTCCAGGACCAGGTCATCCGCCGGCGCACCCAGTACGACCTGAACAAGGCCAAAGAGCGGGCCCACATCCTGGAGGGCCTCGCCCGCGCCGTGGACATCGTGGACGACGTCATCTACACCATCCGCCACTGCGGCGGCGGCCAGGCGGAGGCGAAAGCCGCCATCATGGCCAAGTTCGGCTTTGACGATCCCCAGGCGGACGCCATCTGCAAATTCCCCCTGGGCCGTTTGGCCGGTCTGGAAATTCTCAAAATCGAGAACGAGCTGGACGAACTGAACAAGAAGATCGCCGATTGGACGGCCATCCTGGCGGACGACGCCAAGGTGCTGGCCATCGTCACCGAGGAGCTGCTGGCCCTGAAGGAGAAGTACGGCGACGAGCGCCGCACCGAAATCGCCCACGTCAGCGGCGAGGTGGACATCGAGGACCTCATCCCGGTGGAGGAGTGCGTCTTCACCCTCACCCACGCGGGCTATATCAAGCGCCAGTCCAAGGACACCTATCAGGTGCAAAAGCGGGGCGGCCGGGGCATCTCGGGCCTGTCCCACAAGGACGAGGACTTCGTGGAGGAGCTGTTCATCGGCTCCACCCACGACTATGTGCTCTTTGTCACCGACCAGGGCCGTGTCTACCGCCTCAAGGGCTATCAAATCTACGAGGGCAGCCGCACCAGCAAGGGCACCAACATCGTGAACCTGCTGCCGCTGCAGAATGAGGAGAGCGTCATCCGCATGCTGTGCATGCCCGCCGACAAGGCCGAGGGCTTCCTCACCATCGTGACCAAGCGCGGTCTCATCAAGCGCACCCCCATCGAGGCCTACTCCAACATCCGCAAGAGCGGCCTGCTGGCCGTCAGCCTCTACGAGGGCGACTCGCTGGCCTGGTGCCGCATCACCAGCGGCTCGGATGAGCTGCTGCTGGCCACCAAGGACGGCATGTCCATCCGCTTTGACGAGCGGGGCGCGCGGCAGATGGGCCGCATGGGCCACGGCGTGCGCGCCGTGCGCCTTGCGGAAGGCGACGAGGTCGTGGGCGTGGGCATCCTGCGCCCGGGCGCCACGGTGTTCACCGTGACCGAAAACGGCAAGGGCCGCCGCAGCCGCGTGGATGACTATCGGCTCCAGAGCCGTGGCGGCAAGGGCATCCGCAACTACGCCAAGGGCGGCGTGGCCGGCATCAAAATTCTGGACGAGGAGGACGACGTCATCCTCATCAGCCAGGAGGGCATCATCATCCGCATGCACGCCGAGGACATCAACGTCCAGAGCCGCTACGGCAGCGGTGTGCGGGTCATGCGCCTGGCCCAGGGCGACCGTGTGGTCACGGTGGCCCGCACCGAGCGCAGCGACGAGGAGCCGGTGGAGAAGCCGGAGGACGAGCCGGAGGAGACCCTCACCGACGAGGAGCTGGCCGCCCTGGCCGCCGAGGACGCGGCGGCGGACGAAGAGCCCGCCGACGACGAAGGCGACGAGGAGTAATAAAAAAACAGGGAGCCGCTTGGCTCCCTGTTTTTTCTTTTATCTGCCAAGGGGAATGATTGAAAAATGCGTATATGAATGATATGGTATAAGCAAACAAACTGCAATTGATGAATGGAGAAGAGCAATGGGATTTTGGGTCTATATGTTGGTTATGAATTTGCTGATTCCATTTACAATGATCGGGTTCGGAAGATATTTCGAAAAGGGAGGCCCGAAGGAGATCAATGGAGTGTTTGGCTATCGAACTCCTATGTCCATGAAAAATAAAGATACTTGGGAGTTTGCTCATAAGCATTGCGGCAGGATATGGTATATTTGCGGATGGATCTCTTTGGCGGCAACCGTGGTATGTCTGCTTTTGTTGCTCGGAAAAGATGAGGATGTTGTGGGAACAGCAAGCTCGATCCTGGTGGGAGCACAACTGGCTGTCATAATTGCTTCTGTTTTGCCAACAGAGAGAGCTTTGAGAAAAGAATTTGATAAAAATGGGAACAGACGATAAAATCCCAGACCGGGCAAAGGTCTGAGATTTTCCAAAACCAATGAAAAAACCGACGGGGATACCGTCGGTTTTTTTAGTGCGAGAGCACGGCGTTCACCCGGTCGGTCATGTCCTGGGCGGCGTGGGCCGCCCGGGCCGCCTCGCTGCCGGTGGGCAGCAGAGCCGCCAGCGCGCTCTCGGCCTTGGCCGCCGCCGCGCCGCTCAGCTTCTGGGCCATCACGCCGCTCTGGCACAGCAGCACCGCCAGCGCCGCCTCCCTGGGGGCAGGGCCGGCCTCGCCGCAAAGGCGGAAGAGCAGCCGCTCCAGCCGCCGCGCCGCTTCGCCGGCGGCGGGCAGATAGAACACCCGCCCGGCCAGCGCCCGCTGGGGCGCGGCAAGGCGCAGCGCCTCCAGGCTCTCCCCCACCGCCTCGGCCAGCTGGGCCAGCTTGGGCCCGTCGGGGGCAAAGTCCCGCAGCACCATCGAAAGGGGCACCGGCCGGGGCCGGTCGATGAAGTCATAGAGGGGTTTTAAGCACCGCAGCCCCTCGGTCAGCGGCCCGGCAAGGCCCACCTTCTCGCCGGTGAAGGCGATGCAGCCCGCCTCGGTCAGCTCTCCCAGCGCCGCCGCCACAAAGCAGATGGGCTGCTGAGGGTTCAGGGGCGAAAAGCGGCCCCGGTCGTTCACCGCCAAAAGCAGATATTCCTGTGTGATGCCAAGTTCGGTCATAAGCGATTCTTCCTGTTCCAAAATTTGAGGGGCAAGGGGAGGTCACTCCCGATCCTCCATGGCGTGCAGCTCAAACACCACCGGGCGGATGCCGTCGGTGCAGCACACGATGGTCTGGCCCTCCCGGTTGTTCCAGGGGGCGTAGCTCGCGCCGGCGGCCAGGGCGCTGACACTGTTGTAGATGTCCACCCAGGCCCAGGGGCAAAAGCCCTCCGGCATCTGCGCGCCGCCCTCGAACACGAATTCGTCGCCCACTTCCAGCATCGGGCAGGGGCCGACCTCCCGCCCCTCGGTGAGGTAAGCGTCGGCGTATTCCGGATAAAACTCCTTGCGCAGCACGGTGATCTTCACCCGCTTCATGGGGCATCCCGCCTTTCCTCTCCCATTATGCCACGCCGCCGCCCCGGGCGCAAGGGGCGGGCAGTTTTGTGCAGGGCGGCGCTCTCCCTTGTTTAGCACGACCCGCCGCCCGGTGCGAGTGCAGTGTGTCCGAAACGCCGCGTGCGGCGGCGGACAGGGACGCGGCCACCCCGCGCAAAACTTCCCGGTCCCCGCGCCGCCCGGGCCAAGAGAAGGTTGGTTTGGCGGAAGGTGCTTCGCCCGGTTTCTCCCCACCGCACGCGGCATCCCGGACATTTTCCACGACGAAGGAAAATGTCCGTTCTGATGCGCACTACGTGGGGAAAACCGGGCTCCGCCTCAGCCCAGCGCGACAGGGCGGCGCGCTCCCCTGTTCTACCCGGCCCGTTGCACGATGCAGGCCGAGCCAGCCGCGGCACTGCCGCCGCGTAGTGCGCCTCGGAGCGAACACGCTGCACGGTTGGAGGGCAGCGTGTCCGAAACGCCACGTGGGGAAAACCGGGCTTCGCCTCGGCTGGGCGCGGGAGGACAGGGCCCCTCCCCGGCTGCGCACCGCGGTGGCTCCCCTCCCCCGCCCCAAAACAAAAACCGCCCCGGGGCATTGCCCGAAGCGGTACTGTGGTTCATTCGGTTTTCATCCCGCCCTGGGCCCCCAGATAGGCGCGCAGGGAGACGCGGATGGCGTTCAGCTGCAGGTTCAGATACTCCTCGTCCTCGAAGAGGGCGTAGTGGACGCAGGCGCGCACGAGGGTATAGGTCATGCCCTGGATGTAATCCACCGGCATGCCCAGCTTGCCGGAGAGCATCTCGGCGTATTTGCGGTAGCGCCGGTTCACGCCCTTGAAGAACTCGATGCCGTGCTCCCGGAATTTGGGGCTGGCGTAGACCTGATACATGAAGCGGTATTTCGCGCCGTGCATCCGGGCGGTGAGGTAGGGCATCTCCCGCAGAAAGCGCTCGATGTCCGGCACGCTTTTGGGGGCGTGAGCCATGAAGTCGTCCTCCACCTTGGCCATGCAGTGGGCGGTGGCTTCGATGACGATGGAGTCCTTGGTGCCGAAATAGTAGACCAGCGCCGCGTTGGACACGCCGCATGCCTCGGACAGCATCTTCAGGCTGGTGTTTTCCAGCCCGTGCTGGCAGAACACGTCGAAACAGATCTCCAGAAATTCGCGGGCGCGCTGGGGGTTTCGGTTCTGATTGATGTTGCTCGCCTCCCTTGCCCTGTGCGGGCGGGTCTCGTTCCAGCTTTTTTCCATGATACCACACCGATGGTAAAGTCCGCAAGGGCGGCGGGCGCGGCAAACGATGAAGTTTGTGAAAACAAAAACCGCCCGGCCTTTGAAGGCCGGACGGCTGTTTCTTGCTTTTTTACAGCTCGATCTTGCCGTAGAGAGCGAAGCCCTCGGCGTCGTCGATGAGCTGGGTGCGCTTGGGAGCCATGGGCTCCGCGCCCTCGGCGCGGGGCGCGTCGGCAAACTCGCAGGCAGGCACGCTGGAGCGGCGCTCGCCGCCCTTGCGGGGCCGGTCGCCCCGGCCTTTGCCGCCGCGGCCGCCACGGCCGCCTCTGCCGCCGCGCTCGCCCCGGCGCTCCCGCTCAAAGGCGGTGGCGGCCTGCGGGTCGGTGGGGTAGATGACCACGCGGCGGTCGGCGCCCTCGCCCTTGGACTCGCTGCGCACGCCCTCCATGCCGCTGATGGTGGAGTGGATGATGCGCCGCTCGTAGGGGTTCATGGGGTCCATCGCCCAGCTGCGGCCGGTGCGGGCCACCTTCGCGCCCATGCGGCGGGCAAGGGCCTCCAGGTCCTTCTCCCGCTTGCCGCGGTAGCCGGCCACGTCCAGGCCCAGCTTGATGTACTCGCCGGGCAGCCGGTTGGCCACCAGACTGGCCAGGTAGGACAGGCTCTCCATCGTCTCGCCGCGATGGCCGATGAGCATGCCCACGTCGTCGCCCTCCACCCGGATGATGCAGGCCTCGCCCTGCTTCGAGGTGGTCACGGTCACTTCGCCGGCGCCCATGGCGGCGAACACCGTTTTCAGGTACGCCACCGCCGCGTCCAGCTTCGCCTGCTGGGCCTCGGTGATGGGCGCGTCCTGCGCCGCCTCCTCAGCGGGGGCCTCCTCCTTCACGGGGGCGGGCTCCGCCTTGGGGGCCTCGGGCTTTTTCTCGGGGGCCTTGGGGGCCTCCTTCTTTGCCTCGGCCTTCACAGGCTGGGGCGCGGGCTTCTCCTCCGCGGCGGGGGCCTCGGCCTCGTCGGCGGTGGCCTTCACCTTGGCGGGGGTGGATTTGAACAGCTTGCGGGTGGGCATCTCCAGAATTTCGATGCTCACTTCCTCCCGGGGCAGGCCCAGCTCAAGGCAGGCCTTCTCGGTGGCTTCCTCCACCGTTTTTCCGGTAACGATCACTTCTCGCATAATTCTTCCTCCCCGGTCTTTGCATTCAGGGGCGTGGTGCGCTCGTCCTTATACAGCTCGGCGTCGATGGCGCGGGCCCGCTCGATGCGCAGGCGGTTCATCTCGGCTTCGGTGACTTCCTTCAGCTTCTCCTCGCCGGTCTTTTCGTCCACGACCTTGACCTGCTTCTTGGCCTTTTTGGCCTTCTTCTTCTCTTCGATCTCGGCAGCCACCTGCGCCTTCATCTTCTCGGGGTCGTACATCTTGCGGGTGATCATGCTGGTGATGAGCATCAGCACGTTGGACACGGTGTAGTACAGAGAGAAGGCCACGGGCACGGTGAAGGCGATCCAGACGAACATCAGGCTCATCATCCAGGGCATCCACTTCATGCTGCCCTGCATCTCCTGGCCGCTGGACTTCATGATGATGATGTTGCTCAGGGCCATGGTGACCACGCTGAGGATGGGGAACAGCAACAGGATGTTGAAAGCCAGTTCCGGCTTGACGGTCAGGTCCATGCCCAGGAACATGACGTTGAAGTCCTTGATGTTGGCCAGCTGCTCAGAGGTGAGCAGGGCGGAAGCCTCGGCGGGCAGGGTGTTGTTGTGCACCATCTGGATGATGGCGGTGTTGGTGGTGTAGTTGTAGGCCTGACCCAGGATGTCGGCGATCTGCACCAGCACGTCCTTGCTGATGTGCAGGATGTGCTGCAGGGGGTAATAGACCGCCTCGATCACGCCGAACATCACAAAGAAGTTCACGAACATGGGCAGGCAGCCGGCGGTGGGGTTGTAGCCGTACTCCTGCTGCAGGCGCATGAGTTCTTCGTTCTGCTTCTCCCGGTCTTTGGCGTACTTCTTCTGGATCTCGTCGATCATCGGCTTGTAGGCCGCCATGCGGGCGGTGTTCTTCTGCTGGCCGATCTGCAGCGGGAAGCTGCACAGGCGCACCACGATGGTGAAGACGATCAGCGCCCAGCCGTAGCTGCCGAAGAGGTCATACATCCACTGCAGCACGTAGCCGAGAGGGGTGCCAAGAAAACCTAAAAATCCCATAGTCTTTCCATTCCGCCCCGTTTGCGCGCCGGGGCTGTTTATTTTTTGGTTCGAAGGACTTGGGGCGGGCGCAAACCGTCCAAGTCACAAGAAGCAGGTTAAAGGTCTCAGCGGAAGAGGTTCCGCTTTTCGTTCACCCAGCGGCCCTTTTCGGGCACCGGGTCGTAGCCGCCGCGGCAAAAGGGGTTGCAGCGCAATATGCGCCAGACGCTCAAAATCAGGCCCTTCACCGCCCCGTGGACGGCCAGGGCCTCCATGGCGTACTCGCTGCAGGTGGGTCTGAAGCGGCAGTTGTTGCCAAGGTGAGGCGAGAGATACTTTTTATACCAGCGGATGGGCGCGATGAGCAGCCGGGCGATCATTGCACAAGGCCCGCCTTTTTCAAAAGCTGGGCCGCCGCCGCGGCCACCTCGCCGCTTTTGCAGCGCACCGTCTGGCCCCGGGCCACGAACACAAGGTCATAGCCGCCCACGTCGTAGGGCAGCGTCTGGTAAAGGGCGGCCCGCATCACCCGGCGCGCCCGGTTGCGCTGCACCGCGCCGCCGATCTTTTTGGTGGCGGTGAGGCCCACCCGGGTGCGGCCCAGGCGGTTCTTGTTCACATAGAGCACCAGCTTGGGGTGCACGAAGGCCTTGCCCCGGGCATAGGCCCGGCAGAACTCCTTGTTTTTGGTGATGGGGCGGTATCTCATGGTCTCCTCGATATGGAAAAAGAAGGCCACCTGTAACAAGTGACCTTCGCGTGTTGCCTTTCAGGAAGGCGCTATTCAGGCGCTCAGCTTGGCCCGGCCCTTGGCACGGCGGGCAGCGATGACCTTGCGGCCGCTCTTGGAAGCCATTCTCTTCAGAAAGCCGTGCACGCCGCTGCGCTGACGCTTCTTGGGCTGAAAAGTTCTTTTCATCTCGTTTTTCCTCCTATGAGCTCCCCGCGCTTTGGGGGGCGGTTTATTTCAGTTATGTCCGCTCCCCGAATTTTGGGGATGACCCTGCAACATAAAAGTATAGCGGAAAAGCCTTTGGTTTGTCAACACTTTCTGAAAAGGTTTTTTGCCTTACAAAGGCCCTTTTCCGCATGGCCGCGCCGCCGCCGGGCCATACTCCCCTATTATAGAAATAATATATATAATAGTATTTTAGAATTGTAAATTATAACCTTCTATGATATAATTAGTCGGATACCAAATCTGCAAATATTGGAGCGAAAAAAAACCTATGGATTCTTTCAACGACGTTTTAGCCGCGGCAAAAGAATACTGCAAAGAGCGCCTGGTGGACGCCACCTACAACCTGTACATCGACGGGCTGGAGGCGGTGCGCTTCGAGGCCGGCGGCAAGGTGACGCTGGCGGTGCGCAACGACTTCATCTGCACCATCGTGCGGGACCGCTACACTCCCCTTCTGAGGGAGGCCCTGGCTTCGGTGCTGGGCTTCGACGTGGAGGTGGAGCTGGTGGTGCCCGCGGCGGAAAAGCAGGAAGCCCCCGCCCCCGCCGAGCCGGAGCCGGAACCCGACGGCCGCTATGACTTCACCTTCGAGAACTTCATCAAAGGCCCCTCCAACCAGTTCGCCTACGCGGCGGCCCAGGCGGTGGCCTCCAATCCCTCGGGCGCCTATAACCCGCTGTTCATCTACGGGCAGTCGGGCCTGGGCAAGACCCACCTGCTCACCGCCATCGCCACCGAGATAAAGAAGAACCACCCGGAGTTCAACATCGTCTATGTGGACTGCGAGACCTTCACCAACGAGCTCATCACCTCCATCCAGGCGGGCCGCACCGACGAGTTCCGGCAGACCTACCGCCCGGCGGACGTGCTTCTGGTGGACGACATCCAGTTCATCGCCGGCAAGGAGAGCACCCAGGAAGAGTTCTTCCACACCTTCAACACCCTGCACGGCGCGGGCAAGCAGATCGTTCTGGCCAGCGACCGCCCCGCCAAGGAGATAAAGAGCCTGGAAGAGCGTCTGCGCACCCGCTTCGAGTGGGGCCTCACCGCCGACATCCAGCCGCCGGACTTTGAGACGCGGGTGGCCATCATCCGCCGCAAGGCCGAGCTTTTGAACCTGCACATGCCCGACGAGGTGTCCGAGTTCATCGCCAACCACCTGAAGAGCAACATCCGCCAGCTGGAAGGCGCGGTGAAGAAGCTGAACGCCTATTACCTTTTGGAGGGCATCCAGCCCGCCATCGGCGTGGCCCAGAACGCCATCAAGGACATCCTGAACGAGACCCAGCCGGTGCCGGTGACCATTGAAAAGATCATCAGCGAGGTGGCCCGCACCTACAACGTCTCCCCCGCCGAGATCCGCGGCATGCGCCGCACGGCCAACATCTCCTCCGCCCGCCAGACCGCCATCTACGTTGTGCGGGAGATCACCGGCATGAGCATGGAGGACATCGGCCGGGAGTTCAGCGGCCGCGACCATTCCACCATCGTCTACTCCCTCAAAGCCATGGAGCAGAACCTGGAAAACGACCGCCGCCTGAAAGAAACGGTGGAGGACATCATCAAAAACGTGCGCAGCTGACCCCCGCGGCGGCCAATTTTGAACGGAATGTGAAATTCAACTTTTTCAACATAGTATTCAACATTCAACAATGGTTTTCCACTCCCCGGTGTGGAGAACTTCGGGCCCATGGTCCATTCAACAACTTTCCAACATACGGAAAAAACTTGTTCACATCTCTTCATCCCGCGCTGCCAGAGGGCTTGTCCCACTTTTTCACAAGATTCACACCCCCTATTACTACGGCTGCATAGTGGTTTGTTATAATACGCCTTTTTCGCGTTTTGAAAGAAAGGAGCGCAGCAAATGAACATCGTCTGCGACAAATCCCTTTTGTCCGCCGCCATCGACGGCGTCAGCCGGGCGGTGACCCTTCGCTCGTCCATCCCGGCGCTGGAGGGCATCCTATTAAAAGCGGACGGCTTCCAGCTCACCCTCACCGGCTACGACCTGGAAATGGCCATCACCACCACCATCGAGGCCAACGTGCGGGAGCCGGGCGAAATCGTCCTGTCGGCCAAACTGCTGGGCGACATGGTGCGCCGGCTGCCCGTGGGCGAGGTGACCATCACCACCGGCGACGGCGGCAACGCCACCATCAAGGGCGGTGTGGCCGAGTTCGACATCCTGGCCATGAGCGCCGCCGATTACCCCGACCTGCCGAACCCCGGCGCGGACCGCACCCTCTGCCTCAAGGCGGGCACCCTGCGGAACATGATCGAAAAGACCCTTTACGCCGTCAGCCAGGACGACAAAAAGCCCGCCCACACCGGCGAGCTGTTCGCCATCGAGGAGGATAAGCTCACGGTGGTGGCGCTGGACGGCTACCGCCTTGCCATCGTGGAGCGGCCCATCACCGCCCAAAAGCACATCCGCATCATCATCCCCGCCAAGACCCTCACCGAGGTCAACAAGCTGCTGGGCGAGGACGACCAGGACGTCTACATCTCCGCCAACCGCCGCTTCGTGGTGTTCGAGGCGGGCAGCTACGTCATCCTCTCCCGCCTCATCGAGGGCGAGTTCCTCAACTACTCCAACGTCATCCCCTCGGGCTACAAGACGAGGGTCATTCTGGAGACGCGGGACTTCATCGACACCATCGAGCGGGCCAGCCTCATCATCACCGAGCGGCTGAAGAACCCCCTGCGCATCCTCTTTGACAAAAAGGTCACCGTGCGCTGCCAGACGAACCTGGGCAAGGTGGTGGACGAGTTCGACGCGGACATCGAAGGCGAGGCCGTGGAAATCGGCTTCAACAACCGCTACCTGCTGGACGCGCTGCGCAACGCCCGCTGCGACAAGGTCGCCATGGAGATGACCGGCGCTTTGAGCCCCGTCAAGATCCTTCCGGCGGACGACAGCAACGATTTCATCTATCTGGTGCTGCCGGTGCGCTTCAAAAACGATTAAAAGAGAGCGAACATGGAAAAAATTCTCATTCACACCGAATTCATCAAGCTGGACAGCCTTCTCAAACTGGCGGGCCTTGTGGAGACGGGCGGCGAGGCAAAGCTGCTCATCCAGAACGGCCAGGTCGAAGTGAACGGCGAAGTGTGCACCATGCGGGGCAAGAAGCTGCGCCCGGGCGACTCGGTCACCCTGGACGGCCGCACCGTGGCCATCGGCCAGGGCCGCTGACGCCATGCGGCTGGAAAAGCTCATCCTGGCCAACTTCCGCAACATCCAGAGCGCCGACCTTCGCCCCGGCGAGGAGCTGACGGTCATCACCGGGGCCAACGGCCAGGGCAAGACGAACCTTCTGGAGGCGGTGTGGCTGCTCACCGGGGCCAAGAGCTTCCGGGGCGCAAAGGACCCCCAGCTCATCCGGGAGGGCCAGCAGTTTGCCGTGATGGAAGGAGCCATCTTCCGCCAGGACCGGGGCGAGGACTACATCCGCATCACCGTGGGCACCAAGGAGAGCCCCCGCCCGGGGCGCACCGCCAAGCTGAACGGGGCGGACGCGGGCCGGGCTTCCAATCTGGCGGGCCTGTTCACCGCGGTGGTGTTCGAGCCGGGCGACCTGGAGCTGGTCAAGGGCAGCCCCGAGCGGCGGCGGCGCTTCATCGACGCGGCGCTGTGCCAGCTGTACCCCGGCTACCTTGCCACCCTGCGGCGCTATTCCCGCCTCATCGCCCAGAAGAACAGCCTTTTAAAGTTCTGGGAGCGCACCCCCGGCGCGGCGGAGATGTGCGACGCCTTCGACGCGGACCTTGCGGTGCAGGGCGAGGAGATACGCCGGCGGCGGGCGGCCTTTCTGGACGGCCTTGCCCCGCTGGCAAAAAAGAATTACGAAGAGATCAGCAGCGGCAGCGAGGCGCTGAGCCTTTGCTACCGCTGCGGGTTTGAAACGGGCGGCCTGGCCCAGACTCTCGCGGCCAGCCGGATGGCGGACCGAAAGGCGGGCTACTGCACCGCCGGCCCCCACCGGGACGACCTGGAGCTGGAACTGGACGGCCGCCCCGCCAAAAACTTCGCCAGCCAGGGCCAGCAGCGCAGCGCGGTGCTGAGCATCAAGCTGGCGGAGGCGGCGCTGGCCGCCGAGGTCACCGGCGAGCATCCCGTGATGCTGCTGGACGACGTGCTCAGCGAGCTGGACCCCGCCCGGCAGGAATACCTGCTCACCCGGGTGCGGCAAAAACAGACCATCGTCACAGCCTGCGACTCCAGCCTCTTTCACAAGGCGGCGGGGGTCATGCTGAAGATGGACGGCGGTCGCCTTTCGGAGGGATAGGTATGTATCTGCATCTCGGGCAGGACTATGTGGTCCACACCAGAGACATCATCGGCATCTTTGACATCGAATCCAGTTCTGTTGCCAAGAACACACGGCAGTTTCTGCGCCGCGCCGAGGAGGAAGGCGCGGTGGTCACCGTTTCCGGCGAGCTGCCCAAGAGTTTCGTGGTGACGGACTTCCCGGTCCAGACGGTGTTCATCAGCCCCATCTCCGCCCGCACCTTGCAGCGGCGGTGCGAGCGCATCGAGAACATGGACCAGTACCAGCGCGGCGGCGCGCTTTGAAACGAAGAGACGGATAAGGAGAAGAAAGAATGGCAGAAGAGTTGAACAGAGAGACCATCGGCCAGGCCGAGGACTACGACGGCAGCCAGATCCAGGTGCTGGAAGGCCTGGAAGCGGTGCGCAAGCGCCCGGGCATGTACATCGGCTCCACCGGCCCCCGCGGCCTGCACCATCTGGTGTACGAGATCGTCGACAACTCCATCGACGAGGCCCTGGCCGGCTTTTGCGACCACATCGAGGTCACCATCAAAAAGGGCGACGTCATCGAGGTGAGCGACAACGGACGCGGCATCCCCGTGGACATCCAGCCCAAGCTCGGCATCCCCGCGGTGACGGTGGTGTTCACCGTGCTGCACGCCGGCGGCAAGTTCGGCGGCGACAACTCCGGCTACAAGGTGGCCGGCGGCCTGCACGGCGTGGGCGCCAGCGTGGTGAACGCCCTGTCCGAGTGGCTGGAGGTCAGCGTGCGCCGTGGCGGCCATGAATACCGCCAGTCCTTTAGGCGCGGCGTGGCCGACGGCGACCTGCAGATGGTGGGCCCCGCCGCCTCCAGCGGCACCACCGTGCGCTTCAAGCCCGACCCGGTGATGTTCACCGAGACCACCGTCTACGACTACGACACCCTGCTCACCCGCCTGCGGGAGGAGAGCTTCCTCAACGCCGGCGTGCGCATCACCCTCACCGACGAGCGGGGCGACGAGGTCAAGCGGGAGAGCATGTGCTACGAGGGCGGCATCCGCAGCTTCGTGGAGTACATCCACGAAAAGCGCCAGATGACCGTGCTGCACCCCACCCCCATCTACTTCAAGGGCCAGCAGAAGGACATCATCGCCGAGGTGGCCCTGCAGTACAACGACAGCTTCAACGAGCTGATGCTGAGTTTTGCCAACAACGTCCACACCCCGGACGGCGGCACCCATGAGGAGGGCTTCAAGACCGCCCTCACCCGCGTCATCAACGACTTCGGCCGGGAAAAGGGCTATTTGAAGGACAAGGACGACAACCTCTCCGGCACCGACGTGCGGGAGGGCCTCACCGCCGTCATCAGCGTCAAGCTCACCGACGCCCAGTTCGAGGGCCAGACCAAAGCAAAGCTGGGCAACACCGAGGTGCGCAGCCTCGTCTCCGGCCTTGTGTACGACAAGCTGAAGGAATTTCTGGAAGAGAACCCCGGCGTGGCCAAGGCCATCTACGAGAAGGCCACCCAGGCCGCCCGCGCCCGTGAGGCCGCCCGCAAGGCCCGCGACCTGGTGCGCCGCAAGAGCGCTCTCGAGACCAGCCGCATGCCCGGCAAGCTGGCCGACTGCCGCGAAAAGGACCCCTCCAAGACCGAAATCTACATCGTCGAGGGCGATTCCGCCGGCGGCAGCGCCAAGATGGGCCGCGACTCCAACATCCAGGCCATCCTGCCGCTCTGGGGCAAGATGCTCAACGTGGAGAAGGCCCGCCTTGACAAGGTCTACGGCAACGAGAAGCTGATGCCGGTGGTCACCGCTCTCGGCTGCGGCATCGGCGAGGAGTTCGACATCACGAAGCTGCGCTACCACAAGGTGTTCATCATGGCCGATGCCGACGTGGACGGCAGCCACATCTGCACCCTGATGCTCACCTTCTTCTTCCGCTTCATGCGTCCCCTCATCGAGGGCGGCTATGTCTACATCGCCCAGCCTCCCCTCTTCAAGCTGGCCAAGGGCAAGGACGTGCGCTACGCCTACAACGAGGCGGAGATGAGCAAGCTCTCCGCCGAGATGGGCCAGGGCGTGAAGATAAACCGCTACAAAGGCCTCGGCGAGATGAACCCCGAGCAGCTGTGGGAGACCACCATGGACCCGGGCAACCGGGTCATCGTGCAAATTTCCATCGAGGACGCGGTGAAGGCGGACGAGGCCTTTACCATCCTGATGGGCGACAAGGTGGAGCCCCGCCGCGAGTTCATCGAGAAGAACGCCCTTTACGCCACGCTGGACGTGTGACGCTCCCTATTTCAGAAAGAGACAGGTGAACACCATTGAACGAAGATTTTGTGATGATCCCCGGCACCGGCACCAAGCTCATCGTGCGGGACGTGAAGGACGAGATCGAGAGCGCCTTTCTGGATTACTCCATGTCCGTCATCGTCTCCCGTGCCCTGCCCGACGTGCGGGACGGCCTGAAGCCGGTGCACCGGCGCATCCTCTACACCATGCACGAGCGGGGCAACGACCCCCAGCATCCCTACCGCAAGAGCGCCGACACCGTGGGCGCCGTGCTGGGCAGCTACCACCCCCACGGCGACGCCTCCGTCTATGACGCGATGGTGCGTCTTGCCCAGGACTTCTCCATGCGCTATCCCCTGGTGGACGGCCAGGGCAACTTCGGCAGCGTGGACGGCGACCCCCCGGCCGCCTACCGATACACCGAGGCCCGGATGAGCAAGATGGCCATGGAGCTGCTCACCGACATCGACAAGGACACGGTGGACTTTATCCCCAACTTCGACGAGACCAAAAAGGAGCCCAGCGTGCTGCCCAGCCGGTTCCCGAACCTGCTGGTCAACGGCTCCACCGGCATCGCCGTGGGCATGGCCACCAACATCCCGCCCCACAACCTCACCGAGGTCATCAACGCCACCATCTGTGTGCTGGATAACCCCGAGGCCTCCCTCCCCGACCTCATGGAGCACATCAAAGGCCCCGACTTCCCCACCAAGGGCATCATCATGGGCCGCGCCGGTATCCGCGCCGCCTACGCCACGGGCCGCGGCAAGGTCACCATCCGCGCGCGCACCGAGTTTGAAGAGCACGGACAGAACCGTGTCCGCATCATCGTCAACGAGCTGCCGTATCAGGTCAACAAGAAGATGCTCATCAAGAACATCGCCGAGCAGGTCAAGGATAAGCGGCTCGACGATATCTCCGATCTGCGCGACGAGTCTGACCGCAACGGCATGCGCATCGTCATCGAGCTCAAGCGCGACGCCAACCCCCAGGTCGCGCTCAACAAGCTCTTTGCCCAGACGCAGCTGCAAAGCACGTTTTCCATCATCAATCGGGCGCTCGTGGATAACCAGCGCCAGCCGAAGATCCTCTCCCTGCGCCACATTCTCGACGAGTATCTGACGTTCCAGGAAGAAGTCATCACGCGCCGCACAAAGTACGATCTCCGCAAGGCGCGCGAGCGCGCCCATCTGCTCGAAGGACTGCTCATCGCGCAGGACAACATCGACGAGGTCATCCATATCATCCGCACGAGCTACGATAACGCCAAGGAAAACCTCATGGCGCGCTTTGGGCTGGACGATGTGCAGGCGCAGGCCATTCTCGACATGCGTCTGAAGGCGCTGCAGGGACTGGACCGCGAGAAACTGCAGAATGAGTATGACGAGCTGGAAAAGAAGATCGCGTATCTCGTCTCCCTGCTCGAGGACCCCGAAAAGCTCAAGGGCGTTCTGAAGGACGAGCTTCTCGCCATTGCCGACAAGTACGGCGACGACCGCAAGACCGAAATCCAGGATGTGGAAGACGAGATCGACATGGAAGATCTCATCGCCGAGGAAGAATGCGTCTTCACGCTTTCGCACAACGGCTACATCAAGCGTACCCCCGCCGCCGAGTACCGCGCGCAGAGCCGCGGCGGAAAGGGCGTGCGCGGCATGGCCACGCGCGAGGAGGACTATGTAGAGAGCGTATTCACCGCCTCGACGCACGATTTTCTTCTCTTCTTCTCGAGCCGCGGGCAGGTGTACGTCCGCAAGGGCTACCAGATCCCCGAGGCCGGGCGCAGCGCGCGCGGCACGAACATTGTCAACATCCTGCCTCTCGAGCCGGAGGAGAAGATCTCCGCGATGCTCCGCGGCAAGGGCCTGCAGGAGGACGATTTCATCATGTTCTTCACGAAGAACGGCGTCACGAAGCGCATGTCGCAGCTCGAGCTGCGCAATGTCCGCAAAAACGGCATCCGCGCGCTCGACATCCGCGAGGGCGACGAGCTCGTACAGGCGCTCACGACGCACGGCAGCGAGAAACTGCTCGTCGTAACGCGCGGCGGCATGGCCATCCGGTTCGACGAAAACGACGTCCGTCCGA
>ERZ507065.854-NODE-854-length-16334-cov-125.935684_pt1 | contig 16334 bp, 10 predicted proteins | sample MGYA00513785_ERZ507065 | MGnify/ENA metagenome assembly ERZ507065
CCGCTACTACCTTACCCCCGCAGTTTCAATCCACGCACTCCTTGCGGAGTGCGACGTTTTTCGTTCACCGCTACTACCTTACCCCCGCAGTTTCAATCCACGCACTCCTTGCGGAGTGCGACCGCCCTGGAAGACCTGGACATGATTGACGTGTGGGTTTCAATCCACGCACTCCTTGCGGAGTGCGACCCGGGGGTTCCGGGGGTTCAAAATGTTCCACATGGTTTCAATCCACGCACTCCTTGCGGAGTGCGACAATAAAACAATAACAATAACAATAACAATAGAAAGTTTCAATCCACGCACTCCTTGCGGAGTGCGACTCTATTGTTGTCCGGGGGCTTGTCCCCCGTTGATGTTTCAATCCACGCACTCCTTGCGGAGTGCGACCTGGAAGCCCCGCCCCGTAGGTAACGCTGAGCAGTTTCAATCCACGCACTCCTTGCGGAGTGCGACCTATGGCATCCGTGGGCTCAAAATGTTCCACATGGTTTCAATCCACGCACTCCTTGCGGAGTGCGACCGGCGCGGGCATCTTATCCCTCGTGCTTTTCGCCGTTTCAATCCACGCACTCCTTGCGGAGTGCGACGTCCGGTAGCCTACACGCAAGTTGCCCGTACCGGGGTTTCAATCCACGCACTCCTTGCGGAGTGCGACCAGTACGGGTGCATATCACACCGATTCCGTTGCAGTTTCAATCCACGCACTCCTTGCGGAGTGCGACAATAAAACAATAACAATAACAATAACAATAGAAAGTTTCAATCCACGCACTCCTTGCGGAGTGCGACTTATTTAGACGCCGTTGAGGCTCTCTATTGCGGGGTTTCAATCCACGCACTCCTTGCGGAGTGCGACTTTTTTAGGGGGGTGTGATTATTCTGCATCATCGGTTTCAATCCACGCACTCCTTGCGGAGTGCGACAAAAGGCGATGGGGCGGCCCGCCTCGCTCTCTAAGTTTCAATCCACGCACTCCTTGCGGAGTGCGACGCAACCGACTTTATACATTACTACTCAACAGAGCAAATCATACTTTGCGCCAACCTCCCTAAAAAGACCGTCATTGCACGGTTACACTTTCTGAGTATTTATCTGTCAATCTTCTATTCTCAATGCATTACACCAATCGCCGACCTGCCGGGGAATTCGTGTGAGCTTGAGGTTGGCGCACAGGCCATGTTCCACAGTCTTTAAATAATCAAGGGACCGGAGATGTCATAGCTTTTCTCCTTACCCAATTGTTCTATTTTATGATGCCAATTGGACCCCATATGATAAATTCTGAGACTGTCACTCTCGTTATCAATAATCTTAAGCAGCTTGTTCCTAATGTCAACCAATTGGGCAGGAGTCAATTCACATTCAAATACGGAATTCTGCACTCTCTGTCCGACATTTTCACAGGCTCGGGCAACTTGCCGCAACCGCCGCTGCCCGGCCTTATCATCCGTAGCTACATCATACGTAATGAGAATATACATGACAACAGCTCGTTTTACTTGCCGATGAACGGAGGGTAGCAATCCAGATCCCCACGCAAATGGCGTGCCAACAAAAGGGCCTGAATATGAATCAGCAATCCCAAGGTGGTTTTTTCCTGAAGAAAAGGATGCACCAGAACGGTCTTTTTCCGTTCCTGCCAGGCATTCAATACTTTTTTACGGGAATCTTCCTTCAAAAAAACGGCTCCGGACTCTTCCTTGTCAAAATCATCTGAGGATATCTGCTTGCGGTTAATCAGGGTAAGGGCTAGGCGATCAGCGAGAGGTGCCCGGAATTCCTCCATCAGGTCCAAAGCCATTCCGGGACGCCCTGGGCGGTCACGGTGCAAAAAGCCTGCGGCGGCATCAATGCCGGAGCTTTCAAGGGCGGACCTGGCGTCATGGCACAACAAACTGTATAGAAAAGATAAAAGAGCATTAAAACAATCTTTGGGAGGACGTCTATTGCGGCTTTCAAACACCAGCTCCGGATCTTCCGTCCTCTGGCAATGGGACAAGCAGGAAAAATAGGTTTCCGCTGCGGAACCTTCAATGCCCCGCAACATGTCTCCGGAATTGCATCCACGGGCCATGCGGCAAAAAGCTGCCAGACGATCGACCTCCTCCGATAAATCTTTCCCGTACGTTCTCTGCGCCCTTAAAAGCAAACTGCGGCAATTCGCAATTTTGGCTCCTATCATTTCCCGGGCAACGCCAACCCATCTTGCCTCATCATCAGCCCAGCGGTATTGATCCCGGCGCAACAGGATATTTCCCTTCATGAAGCCCTGTACGCCAGCCAGAAATTTACCGTAAGGATTGCAGAAGGAAAGCGTGATGCCGCGTTCCGCACAGGCTCCCATCAAATAAGGGGAAACTCCTATGTCCCACCCCAGCGTCACAATACCCTCCAAGTTATGGAGGGGAACCCGCAGCAGACATGTTCCTTCCGCATTGACTTTTACGGTATCGCCATCCTTGGACAGCCAGCATCCTTCCAGCGTCACAAACAATGTATTTAAATGCTTCTTCATAAATCATCTCGCCGGCAAGGGCATTGCAAACCCGATCGCCCACAAACAATGTATTTAAATGCTTCTTCATAAATCATCGGCTTCACTTGTTTCCAGGCTGTCTTCAAACACACTATCCACCCGGGCTTTCATGGTCTGCCTGTGCTCCCGGCAAACGTCAGGAAGACAGTCATTGACCAGGGAACAGGATTTGCAATTTTTGGAATAAAAAGGAAGCGGTGTAACCATGCCTGTCAATACCTCTCTGGCATCACGAATAACCCGGGCAGTCAGAAAACGCAATTCCTCATCAAATGACACCTTAAGCCTACGCTGGTTTTTCCCATAAAAAAGAAACCCAAAAGGCACTTTTATCTCAAACATCTCCTCCAGGCACAATGCCTGGGCACACACCTGAACTTCATCCGCACGGTGCGGTTTGGGTTTACCTACTTTGTATTCCACAGGCGTCATGGATACTACGCCGCTCCCTTTTTGAACATAGACGGCTTCCACCACATCTGCAATACCATGAATCCCCCACTGTACGGAAGAAATGTGCAGAGAACGCAATACCCGTTTTCTCCCCCGGTTTTCCGTCATTCCAGAATCGACACGTTCATGAAACACCTTTCCCTCTGCTGTGAACTGATTCTCTTCCCAGCAACATTCCAGATGGATCAACGCACACTGCCTGGGACAGTACAGGTAATGCTGCAATGCCGCCAAAGGAACAGAGTATGGGCAAAAAACACTCATAGTGACAGAAACAGGCATCTGAGAAAAAACATCCCATACCTTAGCGACAGACTCAACCAATAATGCAAAAAAATAAATATATATTGATTTTCCCAACATATGTGCAACATAATGCGACCTATGAATGATGAGAATCCCCCTATTGCCCACCGTAAATGGCTGGATAATGGAATCTGCGTGGATGAACCTCTCTATACATGCCCCAACGATAAGGGGAAAATCCCCGGGCACCTGAACATGGTTCGGTATTATGCGGGCCAATTAATCAAGGAGTTGCCTGCATCCCTGCGCGGAGCGTGGCTCTATTGGGTTGAAGCCGCCGCACTCTGGCACGATTTGGGGAAATTTTCCCTAGAATTTCAGAAATATATTAAAGATAAACAAATTTCTCCACACTCAACAGAAACAGTAGAGCTGAACGGCGGAAAAAAAGTAGATCATTCCACCGCTGGAGCAAAACATGCCAGCACCCACTGGGGCACATCCAAAGCATCATACGGTGATATGCTGGCCTATATCATTGCCGGCCATCATGCAGGACTTCCCAATGGCCCTGATCTTTTTTTCGAACGATTTCATAAAAAAATTCCTGATTGGGAATCCTATGCCCCCGCTGATTTGTATTCTTTTACAGAACCGTCCCCTCCACGTCTCTGGCACGAAAAATCGCACACTCCGGATCGTAATCTGGGTTTTGCTGTAGCCATGCAGATACGAATGCTTTTCTCGTTCCTGACAGATAGTGATTTTTTAGGAACGGAACACTTCATGTGCCAGGAAAAACGGGACATGAGGCCTTCCTGGCCTCAAAATATCCTGGCACAAATGAGCCTGAGGCTTGAAGCGCATTTGGGCAACATGGAAAGTGCTCGGAATCTCACCCCCATTCAACGTCTACGGCGTGAGATACACCATCAATGCCTTTCCCGGGCCCAAGTCCCTCAGGGGATTTACCAGCTCAATGTCCCTACAGGCGGAGGAAAAACCCTTTCTTCTCTCAGCTTTGCACTTGCCCATGCGCAGCACTGCCACATGAGCCGTGTAATTTACGTGATACCCTTTACCAGCATTATTGACCAAACAGCAAAAACGTTCAGGGAAATCATGGCCCCACTGGATGAAAAATTCGGAATGGAATGCGTATTGGAGCATCACTCCAACCTAGCGGCAGATAAAGATACGGAAAGAGTAAGATTGATGTCGGAAAACTGGGATGCGCCTCTCATCGTTACTACCAGCGTCCAATTTTTTGAATCTTTGTTTTCCAACAAGCCATCCGTTTGTAGAAAGTTGCACAACATTACCAATTCCGTCATTATTTTTGATGAGGCTCAAAACCTTCCTTCACACTTATTGGCCCCATGCCTGGAAGCCATGAAAACCCTAGAAAAAGATTACGGATGTACCCTGGTGCTTTGCACAGCCACCCAGCCGACTCTGGAACACAAGAAGGAATTCCCCATAGGATGGCCAGCCGGAGAACTTACCAGTCTGCTCGGAAACGACTTCGAACGCCGACTGGAAAACGCCATGCAGCGTGTAACCATACAGCATCTGGGCAGAATGGATCAAAATGCCCTTATCAGGCATTGGAATACACTCCCGGATCAATCCGCTCTATTCATTGTCAACACGACCAGGGAAGCCCAGTTCCTGTTTGACGCTTTTTCTTCCCAGTCCGCCTCCCATATTCTCCACCTGTCCGCCAGACTGTGCCCGATTCACCGGGAAAAAGTCATTCAAACTGCCAAACAGAAACTGGAGCAGGGAAAAAACATTATTCTTATCGCCACGAGAGTTATTGAAGCAGGCATAGATATTTCCTTTCCTACAGTTTATAGAGCTTGTGCAGGAATTGATTCCATCGCCCAGGCTGCCGGCCGCTGCAACCGACATGGTGAAAGAGAAGGAAAAGGGCTTGTCTTCGTCTATGAATCCACAGACTTTCCTCTTCCCGATATTTTGGATGACCTCCGGGCATCCGCCTCCGCAACTCGGGAGATTTTGGCTCAAGAACCGGAAGCAGCCCTTCTTTCCCCTGAAATTTCCAATCGTTTTTTCAGGATTTATTACAATAACCGTAAAAATCAAACTAATTTATGGGATAGTAAAAATATTAGGGAAATGGCTCTACTGAACCCCGTATCTGAAAAAGTATTCAAATCCCTCAGATTCAAAGATATTAATAAAAGTTTCAAAATGATCCCTGATGCGTCGCATTCCGTGATGATCACTATTGATCCGGAGGCTTGCCACATCAGGGAACGTCTGAAGATTCTGGATTCCCAAGGACTTTACCCCAACAAAAGCCTGCGGCGTGAAATTCAGCGTTATAGTGTACAAATATATGATCGAGAATGGGTTGCCTTACAGAAACATGGAATGGAGTCATACATTGACGGCACCATTAATATTCTGCATCCCTCCCCGTCAGTTTACGATGAACATAAAGGAATTTTATCCTTGCAACAAAGCGATCCGGCGTATATAGGTTTCATTTGTTAACCATGACTGAAACTGGAATTTTATTACATGTTTGGGGAGAATGGGCCTGTTTTACCAGACCGGAATTAAAGGCAGAAAGGTACTCCTATGAAGTCATGACCCCATCAGCAGCCATAGGCATTTTAAGCGCCATTTATTGGAAACCGGAAATTCGGTGGCATATGATAAAATACATGTATTAAAACCAATAAAACTGGTTTCCATTCGGAGAAATGAAGTCTCGGCCAAAGCAACTCCTCCCAAATCCGACGTCATCAAAAACGGAGGGGAAGCCCGCTTGGGGCTTCTGGTAGAGGAAACCCGGCAGCAGCGTTCCTCTACCATCCTGCAAGATGTGGACTATCTTATTGAGGCCCATTTTTCCGTCCTTAAAGAACAGGAGAACATTAACACCCAAGCCAAGCATTATGAAATGTTCAAACGAAGGGCCATGAAAGGACAGTCTTTTCATCAACCTTACTTTGGAACAAGGGAATTCCCCGTTTCCTTTGAATGGTGGGATCAGTCAACGCCCCCGCCTTCTTCACTGCCTCCGGACCAGCAAAACCGGAACCTGGGCATGATGCTCCATGAAGTAGAATTCGTTCCTGATAAAAAAGGGAAAATCATCAGCTCCCTTGATGGAAAGAAACTTTCTGCCGTGCCCCATTTTTTTCCGGCTGAACTGAAGTCCGGGATCCTGCATGTACCATCCCTAAACCGAACCAATTCCTGATATGATCATTCCGGCATTAACCCAGCTTTATGACAGACTGTCCCAGGATCCGGAGGTGATGGAAAAAGGAGATTTGCCGACGATGGGAAAAAGCCGTCAGAAAATTTCTTTCCGCATCATCCTGAAGCCCGATGGAACCCTTGTAAGCATGGATGACATCCGGGCCATAGACAAACCATTAGGGAAAAAGGTGGCAAAACCCCATTCCATTCCCATTCTTGTCCTGGGGGCCAACAAATCTTCCGGTTCAGGCTTAAACCCCTGTTTTTTATGGGATAACTGCGGATATTTGCTGGGTTATAAGGGTGTAACAGAAGAAAAAGAAAAGAAGCGCATCCGGGAAGCATTTTCCAGCTTTAGAGACAAACATCTTGCCGTGGAAAGCTCCGTCAACCATCCTCATTTTTCTGCGGTATGCCGTTTTCTGGAACAATGGGATCCCGACCTGACGCCTTCCCTGCTGCCCTCTCCCGATCTGTGGATATCCAACGGTATCTTCCGTATCACGGGAGAAATGCATGATGTTCATGAAATCCCGGAAATCCAGAAATGGTGGTTCCATAGAGGAGCAGAGGAATGGCAGGGCAGCAAAAAAGAAAAGGCACAAGGGATTTGCCTCGTTTCCGGCAAAGAAGAACCCTTGGCTCTTCTACACGAACCTGCCATTAAGGGGATACCAGGCGCCCAGGTTTCAGGAGCCAAAATAGTATCATTCAATTGCGCCTCCTTTACCTCTTATGGCAAGGAACAGAGTCTCAACGCACCTGTAGGAGAAAACACGGCTTTTTCCTATTGCAATGCCCTTAACTACCTGCTCTCCCATTCCCAATACAACACGCGCCTGGGGGACACTACTGTGGTTTTCTGGGCAGATGCCCCCAGGGAAACCATGGATATGGAAGCATTTCTTTTTGGATCTGTGACGGCAGATAAGCCTCTGCCTCCTGCCGTTGATCGCACCACATTGGACAAAATATCTAAAATTACGAATTTATTACGGAAAGGAGAACTTTCAAAAAGCAAACTGGATGATGCGGACGTTCCTTTCTTCATACTGGGTATTTCCCCAAATGCTTCCCGCCTTTTCATCCGTTTCTGGAATCAATCGACTTTCGGAAAATTGATGGAAAATATCCAGGCTCATTACCGGGATATTTCTTTGGCTCGTCAGTGGACGGAAGAAAACAGTAAACATCCGGATCCGGAATTACCGAAACCTTATGATATCTTAAAAGAAACTGTCAGGGATGCGAAAGAAATCCCTTCTCTATACAGCGGGGTATTGATGAAATCCATTCTCTTCCGTTTGCCCTATCCGGACATCATCGCCCAGGCCATTATCAGACGTTGCCGCATTGATAAGAAAATCAATTATATCCGTTGCTCCTTCCTCAAGGGGTGGCTTTACAGAAAAACAAACAATCATGACCTTACCACCATGCAGACAATTAATCCAGACAACCACAACATCGGATACTTGCTGGGTAGGCTCTTTGCCATCTATGTAAAAACCCAGGAAGACGCCCTGGGGCATAACCTCAACCGCACGATTCGCGATTCCTATTTTTCCAGCATGTCAGCACACCCCCGTTCCGTTCTTCCTACCATCAACAAACTATACCAACATCATCTGCGGCTGATTAAGCAAAACCATGGAGAGGGCGCCAAAATCAACCGGGAAAAACTGGTTCAGGAAATCAAATCTCATATGCCGGATATACCTCCAGCACATCTGGGGCTGGAACAACAAGCCTATTTTGATTTAGGGTTCTATCACCAGATGAATGATTTTTTTACCTCCAAAGATAAAGAAGCTTCCTGAATAACAATCAACCAAACTATAACAACAATGAATAAAATTGACTTTCTCATTCTGTTTGACGTGACTGATGCAAATCCGAACGGAGATCCAGATGCGGGAAACCTGCCGCGCATGGATGCAGAATCTGGCCATGGACTGATCACAGATGTATGTTTGAAACGCAAGGTTCGCAACTTCATCCAATTAACCAGGGACGGAGAACCCAGTTACGAAATTTATGTTAAAGAAAAAGCCATCCTGAACAATCAACAAAGCCGGGCCTATCAAGCTCTGGATATCAACCAGAAGGATGCCAAACAGGCGGATTATGATAAGGCAAAATCCTGGATGTGCCAAACATTTTTCGACATACGCACCTTTGGGGCCGTCATGACCACAGGTGTTAATTGCGGACAAGTGAGAGGACCCATCCAGATATCCTTTGCACGTTCCATTGATCCCGTCTCAACCTCGGAATTTGCAGTGACACGATGTGCTGTGACAACGGAAGCGGAAGCCATCAAGCAAAAGGGAGACAATCGCACCATGGGAAGAAAATTCACCCTCCCCTATGCTTTGTACAAAACCCAAGGATGTTTGAATCCTTTCCTGGCCAAGCAAACCGGATTCTCGGAAAAAGACTGGAACATCTTCCAAGATGCACTTGTACACCTGTTTGATTTTGATGCGTCTGCCGCCCGGCCTTCCGGTTCCATGGCCATTCGCAAAATTGTTCTGTTCAAACATGACAGCGAACTAGGAAATGCCCCGGCACATAAATTATTTGATGCCGTATCCGTTATCAAACATGAAAACGTAGAATTTCCCAGATCCATCAAGGACTACGATATTATCGTTAACCGTGCCTTGATTCCGAGTGGAATTACGATTGAAGAAATTGATTGTTAACGAATTTAAATCTCTGAAACTGACAGAGGCACCTTCCGCGGCTGTGGGAGGTGCCTCTACGCATTATTAACGTCCATCCAAGTCGTGTCTATACGTTCAACAAGAATGCACCCTTAATAAACTAAAATTAAAAACATTTCCCATTTCATAAGATCATATTTTTTCACGATCCATTCTATAAGGGCAAACTTCTACAGCTTCACCTATAAGGAAACAATATACTGAACAACCACCAATGACGAGATAAGGGAAAAGCTCTCCATAACCATAAGGGGCAGAAGAAACATATCTCAAATGGGATAAAAACGACTCTCACAAATTTCCAAATACCTCTTACGGATATTGATGAGTACCACTTCTTTCGTCTCCCCTTTCTTTTTCGACGTAAAAATAATGTTTTTCAAGATATTTCATGATTTTCCAAGCATTAGAGATTGATCACAGTCCAAACTGCCTAGAACAGCATAGTAATTATTTTGGAACCTCTATATTAATTTTATTCCTGCTCTCCGCCGATCAGCATATGAGTATGCAGAAACCGTAGCGACCCAAACTAATCTACCACTCTTGCAGAATTTTCTTCCCAAGAAGAAAGGAAAAAGCATGAATTCCAAATATAAAAAAATAAATCATAACTCCCAAAATTAAAAAAGAAATATTTCCTCTGGTTTTGTTGGATTCCTAACCGTTGAAAAATTCCCACAGGGCTTGGCGGCGGCGGGAAAATTGGATAGGGAATCTTTCCCCGGAACCCCTCCTATTCTTCTTTCAGCGGCAAGGAACACTAAAAGTATTGATTTCCAAGGACCACCCGGGCAAAAAATATCTGCGGTTTACATGATGCTTTTGCGCGTCCACCTGTTCAGGCTCAACAGCCATACCAACGCCGCGGAGACAGCGGAGGCCAGACAGGCCATCAACGGAATTTTTACGGCGGAGGGCAGCCTTCCCAGCCCGATGAAGTTCACGAAGTCATAGGAGCACTGGACAAAGAAGAAGTGGCACAGATACACGCCGAAAGTAAGCGCCGCCACCTTGCTCAGCACTGGACCAGCCTTGATTCTGAGCCGGCTGACGATGGTAAAGATGGCAAAGGTCATCAGAAATACATTGATTCCGGAGAAATACCAGAGCACTTCCAGCTTGGAATATTGACCGGGGAAGTGCTTCTGCGTTTCCAGAAAGCCGAAGAACGTAACGGCAAAACCAATCAAAAAGAGGGGAATAGTAATGGACAGCGTTTTTTTCCAACTCCAGGCCAGCGGGTATTTGGTCAGGTAATGCGCCAGCACCATGTATCCCAGGAATCCGGAAAAGTTATAAAACATACCATACGGATTCCAATCGCAAACACCCAGAATACCCATATTGCCGTAATTGCCCTCATACCCCAGTGCCGGAGCAAGCATCTGGATGTAGGGGAGAGTCATGCTGAATATCCAGATGCCCAGGAAGATTTTCACATCCTTCCTCCTGGCTTGCGTCAGCCACGCGCTCATGATGGGCATGAAGAGGTACAGGCCCACCAGCATGTATACGTACCACAGGGGCGTGGTATCATAATTGAAGTTGAAGAAGAAGGTATACAGCTTGCCGACGGTGGCGCTCCATGTATAAGTGTCCATCACGATATTGGGGCTGGCCGTTTGAACGCCTGCGGCAAAGTATCCGAAGTAGAGCAAGGGAAGCGCCAGTGACCAGACAATGAGCGGAACCAGCACCCTCTTGAGGCGCCTGGAGTAAAAAGCGCCCATTTCCAAGGTGACGGGAAAGAGCAACACTCCGGAGATCATGGCAAACAAAGGCACGCACGGCCGTACCAGACTTCCCCAGAAGACAGCGGATTTAAAGTTGAAGGAACCGTCAAAACTTCCAACGAACGGATCACAGCAATGGGCCAGGACAACGAGGAAGCAGGCCAGGATACGCAGAAAATCCACCCAGGCGATGTGGCTGCCGCGGGAATTCAATGATTGGTTGGTGTTCATGGTTACGTGGAAAAAACAGCGCCGCGTCATCGCAAACGTTCCTGATAATATACCCGTTTCCCGGAAACGTTCTATCATTAAATGGAGAAAAGAAGCAAAAAGCACCCAATCCCTCCCCCGGCAACAGGGGAAAGCTCTTCGGGAAAGCCTGCGCTTCCTGCAGACTTCCACGCCTCTTCCTCCATAAGGATCATGGAACCTTTTCCCGCCCCACCGGAATTGTTCACCGTGAGGCCTGGTGAAAATTTTCTCATTCGGCGAAGTTCATATTTCATTCAACAGGATACTCCTCTTCCCTCCTTGCAAGTGAAACTTTCCCCCCTCTCCTTTCGGTGAAGAGCTATTCCGAAACGAAAGGGAAACACCCCCAACACCCATGTTTTCCTTTTGAACCGGCAGGAGGATTTCCCTTCATTTTTATGGCTAAGATACCCGGAAGCCGGGATTCAGGCCTTCCCTACCCTTCACACGCTGTCTGTTTTAAAACTGCCCGGCGGCGGGATGAGATTGCCGTAGCGGTGAACGGTTTCGGAAACAGCCTGTTCCCGGAAATAACCCAGCAGCTCCAACCGCCCATTGGCAAGCACGGGACGGTCCAGTACTTCCACATCCCGGGCACGGGCGGCATTGGCCAGAGCCTCGGAAATATCTGTTCCACGCAGGAACCGTACGCCTTGAAGCGCTTCCGGCATCCGGACGATCAATTCCGCTTCCGTTTCCACCGTCAGGGAAGCATAGTAACCATGCATTTTCTGAATCCAAGGGCGGCTCGTCCCTATGCTCAGGTGCAGGAGCACCCCGCACAGTTTCGCCCCCAGCAGCAGAATGGCGACGTTATCGTCGGACATGTTTTCCACACGGGCCAGAATTCCCTTCACCGGGATATAGCGGAAGGTATTATTTTCTCCGTAAACACGGGAGGGATCATGTTCCACGCCGAATTCCTCCATCCACCACTTGGCCTGGGACCCGGCCGCAGAACGGATGCGCTTGGCGCAGTCCGGCAGCTCGGAACACAGTTTTTCCACCAGTCCGGAGATACGTTCACCCGGCGTACGCAGCTTTTGGGGCAGCGCCTTTTCCTCCCAACTTCCCAGCATGGTAAGGTAGTTGGGACCTCCGGCCTTGGCTCCAGGCCCCATGGAGGAATGGTTCCACCCACCGAACGGCTGGCGGCGGACAATGGCGCCGGTGATGACACGGTTGATGTACGCGTTGCCTACCTGCACTTTAGTTTTCCACAAGGCAATTTCCCGTTCATCCAGGGACTGAAGGCCGCCGGTAAGGCCAAATTCGGAGTCGTTCTGGATGTCAATGGCTTCCTCCAGGTTTTCCGCACGGATGATTCCCAATACCGGACCGAAGCATTCCGTCTGATGGAACCAGCTTCCCGGTTTCACCCCCAGCCGGATGCCGGGAGACCAGAGGCACGGGTTGTCTTCCGAAGGTTCCGGCTTGAGCAGCCATTCCTCCCCGGGTTCCAGCTGCGTCAGCGCACGGAGCAGATTCCCTTCCGGCTCCCTGATGAGCGGCGTCACCACGGAGTTGACTTCCCAGGACCCGCCTACCTTCAGGCTGGCGGCGGCATCCTTCAACTGACGCAAAAAGGCGGGATTGTCATAAACGGAAGCCTCCACAATAGCCACGCTGGCGGCGGAACACTTCTGTCCGGAATGACCGAAAGCGCTTTTCACCAAATCCTTTACAGCCTGATCCGGATCAGCCGTAGCGGTGATGATCATGGCATCCTTTCCGCTGGTTTCAGCCAGCACATGCAGGTCAGGCCGCAGTTCGCGCAACATTTTCCCGGTGCGGAAGGATCCCGTCATGATCACGCCGTTCAAGCGGGGGTCCATCAAAAACTTGCGGGAAATTTCATTGCGCGGCATCGGCACGAATTGAAGGACGTTTTTAGGCACACCGGCGCGCCAGAACGCCTGTACAATCTGCCAAGCCGTATAAACGGCCAGTTCAGACGGTTTGAACACCACGGCATTTCCCGCCATCAGGGCGGCAGCTACACCGCCCGTCGGAATGGCGAAGGGGAAATTCCAGGGAGACATTACGCAAATGGTACCCAGCGGGGACATTTCCACGCCGTCGTTCATTCCGTCGCGGTCCAGGCCTTCCGCGTAATAGCGGCAGAAGTCTATGGCCTCGCTCACCTCCACATCAGCCTCCGTGGGAGCCTTCCCGGCATCCCTCACCATGGCAGCAATAGCTTCCCCCCTGATTCTGGACAGCTCCTGCGCCGCCCGGTGCAGGATTTCAGCGCGTTCGCCAATGCTTTTGGACGCCCAGGAGGAACGGGCCCTGTCCGCCGTGACCAAGGCATGTTCAACCTGGTCAAAGTCCGCATAAGCGAATTTATAGGAAACTTCATTATGGCGGGACGGATCGCGCCCCACGCCCCACAGATTAGTCGTAATTTCCTCACCATCTATAACCAGAGGGATTTCCTCGCCGGATTTTTCCTTCTCCGCGGCAATCATCCCGTTGATCCATTCCGCATTCTGCCTCAGAGACCAGTCCGTATCCCGCTCGTTGGCAAAGGCATCCCGGTAATGTGAAGGCTGAATGGGGTCCGCAGCGCGGTTCTGCGTGCGGTTGGGTCCGTACTTCACCTCATCCTTTTCCTGACAGGCCTTCAAAAACCTCTTTTTCTGGACCTCCCAGCTCCGGGACCCCGGCGTCATGCCGAAGAGATCATGCAGGAAGTTCTCCTCACTGGTATTTTCATCCAGCCTCCGCACCAGGTAGGCAATGGCGCTGTGAAAATCTTCCTTCAGAACCACGGGGGCATAAAGGAGCAGACCGTCCGCCGCCTGGCGGATGACCCGCGCCTGATGGTTCGCCATCCCTTCCAGCATTTCGAATTCCACCTGGTCACGCACGCCTTCCCGCTCACGCAACAGCATGGCATAACACAAATCAAACAGGTTGTGGGAAGCCACGCCGAACTGCACATATCTGGCATTATCCGGCATGCAGCCGTAATGGAGCATTCTCTTGTAATTGGCATCCACCTGGGCTTTCGTGCCATATGGGGCCTGCGCCCAGCCATGCATGGAGGCCTCCACCTTCTCCATCGCCAGGTTGGCGCCTTTCACCAGGCGTATTTTGATGCGCGCTCCCCCCTGCTCCACGCGTTCCTTCGCCCAGGCGCACAGCTTCATTTGCTCCTCCCAGGAATCCGGCAAATAGGCCTGGAGCACAATTCCCGCCTCCAGATGCATGAATTCATCCTCCATCAACGTACGTTTGAACGCTTCCGCCGTCAGATGAAGATCACGGTATTCCTCCATATCCAGATTCACGAACTTGGGCTTTCTGGAACCGTCCGGCAACGTCACCGCATTGGTAATGGCCGCCCGATACAGGATGCGCAGGCGCTCCTGAATCAATTTGACGGTTTCTTCAAAGGCTACCAGATGAATCTGGCTGAAAATGGCTGAAATCTTGACGGAAATATAGTCACAGTCCTTGTCTGTCAGCCGGTCCACGACCTGCTGAAGACGGTGGTGCGCCTCGCTTTCACCCAGAATGGCCTCCCCTAACTGGTTGATGTTCATCCGGATGCCGCCCTTGCGCCTGCGGCGCAGGTGGGGGCGCAGTTTTCCATCCTCGGCAGGAAGAATGACATTGGAGCTCTCCTTTCTCAACTGGCTGGTAATCACGGGAATGACCACACCCGGAAATTGAGCGGAAAATCTCCCCCCCATCTTCATGGCGAAACGGTCGGCCGCAGACAAATAACGGGGAACGCCATATCCGTCCAGAAGATAGCGGAACAACTCCGCGCCCCGCGCCGGAGAAGAAGGACGGAACACCCGATCCGCCAGCGCCAGCGTAAACGCCTTGCCCGCCGGATCATTCATCATGCGCTCCATTTGCTGCGCCTGCCTCTTCTCTTTCCCTCTCATCCCGGCATTCGACTGCTTTAAAATGGACTCCGCCAGTTCCACAGCCTTGGCGGCCAGTTGCTGGTCAGTCCATTGGCCTCGGCGAGCCTCCGCCATCATGTCCGGGATGGATGAATCTGTCATAACGGTTCGAAGACTAGCCCCGGACAGGGGCAAAATCAAGCCAATTTGCCCGGTCCTTCCTGTGGAAAGAGGAATCACGGAAGAAAACGCATCCCTTGATTCCGTGACGGAAGCAGGGGGGCCTTCCTGTCCATTTCCGGCAACTCAGGAAAGACACATCAATCATACCGCGCAGCCGCCAGACGGGCTCTTCTCAGCTCTTCCCTGAGCTGGTGCGCCCGTCTGCCGCAAACGCTGGAACGGTTCATGTCCCGGACCTCTTCCAAAACCGCAACCGCCTGGTTGAAGGCATCCTCGCTTTCCGGAGTGTGGGCTTCCCGGTACAGAACCTTTTCCAGCCGCACCCAGAGGGGATGCACCATGGAGAGCAGAATTAACTGGCGCTCCTCCACGGATAACGAGGGGTCATCCGCGCAGGCACGCCATGCTTCCAGGCATGTTCGTATGGAAGAAGCTTTGCTGGCCCGGAAAGACTCGCCAAGCAATTCGGCCGTTTTCCTGTTTTTCTCCAGACGAAGGGCCGCCTCCCGGGCGTTCAGAAAAGCCGGAACCGTACAGTTCAATTTTTCCAGACGCTTCATGGTGCCAGGATAATCCCGGAACCAGGCTTCCGGAGGCACCTGTTCCAGCTCCCGGCAAATGGCGGAGGCTTCTGCCGCAGGGTCCCCGCCCTTCGGAATATCATTCACCCGCGTCACCGGCCGCACGCGCTGCGCTTTTTCCGCAAGCAGGGACACTTTTTCCCGTAGGGAAGCTGCAGAGGACCCTCCTTCCACCAGGTCGAATACACGTCCCTTGGAGTCAAGAAAAACCACGGAAGGCAGCATGCGCACACCATGCATCGCCGCACGGGACAGGCTGCCGTCTTCTTCCCAATCCTTCACGGAAGGATGTCTGGGAACCGTGACAAACTGCACGTCACGCACATATTCATCCAGCGCGCGGCGTTCTTCCGTGCCCGGCTGGAGAGCTTTCAACCAACGGGCTTCCGCTGAACCAGGTTCCTCTGAACCGTACACAACCAGAACAGGGGAGGGAAGGGAGGGAGCCGCAGAACAGGAGACGGAAAGGGCATCCATTTCCGCACGTCCCGGAAACGCCAGCGCCAAAAACG
>ERZ507065.863-NODE-863-length-16069-cov-3.959348_pt1 | contig 16069 bp, 12 predicted proteins | sample MGYA00513785_ERZ507065 | MGnify/ENA metagenome assembly ERZ507065
TTCGGCCTCGATGGATTGCAGATAACGTGTGAGGCTGCTCACGATGGCCGTCCGGCTGTTGGTGATTACCTGTATTTTATAGTTGTCGTAATCGAGGGATATTGCTCCTAATTTGGCGAGATCGGATAAATTGAGCCGGATCAATGGATTGTCGCAGCAGCCCAAAGCGACCAGCTTCGTATTCTTCGAGAGAGCGAGTGCAGTCAGTCGATTGTCGTGGCAGCTCAAACCAGTCAATGCGGTGTTTGCGGAGAGGTCGAGCGTAGTCAGTCGATTGTTGTCGCAGTACAACCTGCTCAGCGCCTTATTCTGGGACAGATCGATTGAGGTCAATCGATTGCTTTCGCACCACAAGTCGGTCAGCATCGTATTTTCGGAGAGATCGAGGGTGGGCAATAGATTGTATGAGCAAACCAATTCGGTCAGCATCGGATTTCCGGTCAGATTGAGGGCGGTCAATCGATTGTTGTGGCAGTCCAATCTGATTAATGCCGTATTTTGGGCCAGGTCGAGGGCGGTCAATCGGTTGTCGCGGCAGTCCAATTGGGTCAACGCCGGATTTCCGGTCAGGTCGAGGGAGGTCAATCGGTTGTCGCGGCAGTCCAATTGGGTCAACGCCGGATTTCCGGTCAGATCGAGGGCGGTCAATCGGTTGTGCGAGCAGTTCAATCCGGTCAATTCCGGATTTTGGGTCAGGTCGAGAACGCTTAATTGATTTCCGCTGCAGTCCAGTCCGATCAACGCTGTATTGTCGGCCAGATCGAGCGCTGTCAATTGATTGTATGCGCAGTCCAAAAGGGTCAGCGCTTTGTTTTTGCTCAGGTCGAGGGCGGTCAATTGACTGTCGCGGCAGTTCAATTTTGTCAATGCCATATTTTCGGAGAGGCGGAGCGATGTCAGCGGATGGAAGGCACCTATGAGTTCTCTGAGGTTTTTGAAATATTCGACGCCCTCAAGGGATTTGATTCCGGGAGTGTCGGTCGGTTCTTCCCTGCCCAAGTCGATGACGAGTACGGCGTCCGCTTCCTCACTGCTGATTTTCCCGTCGCGGTCGGTGTCGAAATTTTCGAGTACATAAGCGCGAAAACCAGGGTCGGGAATCATGCCGCCGTCCCAAAAGATCGGGGGCTTCGCGTTCTCCTCCCCGCTTTGGCCGGAGACGGGCGCGGCAGGATATGCAAGAACCGCCAATGCTATGACCGGCAATAGTCGGTTCATGGTGTTTTCCGCTTTCCGTCCATGTAATGTCGCACTTCGTCTGAGACAACGGTTTGACTGTTGGCAATTACGTTTATTTCAGGATTATCGCCGAATACGATCTCCTCTATTTTCGAAAGATTGGATATATTGAGTTCTGTCAATGGATTGTCGTCGCAGTAGATTTTCGTCAATTCCGTGTTCCGGGACAGGTCGAGCGTTGTCAATCGATTGCCGTTGCAGTACAGTTCCGTCAACGCTGTATTTCTGGAGAGATCGAGCGCAGCCAATTGGTTGTTGTTGCAGTACAGTTCCGTTATCGCTGTGTTTTGGGACAGGTCGAGCGCTGTCAATTGAGTCCTGGAGCATGCCAATGTCGCCAACGCCGTGTTTTTGGAGAGATCGAGCGCCGTCAGCCGGTTGTTAGGGCAGTACACTGTCGCCAATGCTGTGTTGTGGGTCAGGTCGAGTGCTGTCAATTGGTTTTCGTGGCAGAGCAATTCCGTCAATTTCGTGTTCCGGGACACATCGAGTTCGGTCAATGGATTGTAACCGCAGAATAATTTTGTCAATGCCGTATTTTCGGAGAGATCGAGCGCCCTCAATCGATTGTTGTAGCAATTCAATTGTATCAAGGCCGCATTTTTGGAAAGGTCGAGCGCAGTCAATTGATTTTCGTAGCAGAGCAATTCCTCCAATGCCGTATTTTGGGACAAATCGAGCGAAGTTAATTGGTTGTAGTAACAGTGCAAATGAACCAACTCCTTATTTTGGGTCAGATCGAGTCCGGTCAATCTGTTGCTGTAGCAGAGTAATTCCTTTAACGCCGTATTCTTGGAGAGATCGAGTGCCGTCAATTGATTGGCAGGACAAAACAATACCGTCAATTTCGTGTTTTTGGAAAGATCGAGCGATGTCAATGGATTGCCCTCGCACGCCAATTCGGTCAACGCTGTATTTTGGGTCAAATCGAGTTCGGCCAATGCAGTGTAGTTGCAATTCAATTTTACCAGCTCCGTATTTTTTGAAAGATTAAGTGCGGGTAACGGATTGTCCCAGCAGTTCAATTCGGTCAACCTCGTATTTTGGGATAAATCGAGTTCAGCCAGTGTATTTCCGTTGCATATGAGCTGTTTGAGGTTTTTGAAATATTCGATGCCTGCGAGGGATTCGGTTGCGGGACCGAGTTCTGCGCAGAGCCTGCCGAGGTCGATGGCAAGTACGGCGTCCGCCTCTTTACGGCTGATTTTCCCGTCGCGGTCGGTGTCGAAATTATCGAGTACGTAAGTTCTGAAAACAGGGTCGGGAATCGCGCCTCCGTCCCAGAAGATTTGGGGATCTGCGGCCTTTTTTCCGCTTTGGCAGGAAATGGTTGCGGCGGGATATGCGAAAACCGCCAAAACTGTGATGGGGAGGAATCGTTTCATGGGATTAGTAAAGTATTTGTCAAAAATGAACAATTTCAGAGACAAATATAACAATTTTCCCGAAAAAACGGTTTGTTTCCGGAAGTTTATGTGTCCAACTTCACGACAAAATACGACGCTCCGCTGCGGCGGGCCGCTTCGAGCCCGATTTCGGAGTCTTCGAAGATCAGCGTTTCCTGCGGCGTGCAGCCCTCGCGGCGCATGGCCTCCAGGAAGCAGTCCGGGGCGGGTTTGCTGTGCTCGACGTCAGCGCCCGAGAGGATGCCGTCCACGGCGCCGTTCGGCCCCTCGCCCGGCGCGGGATCCCATGCCGCAGCCGGGGTTGCCGCACCCGTTCCGGTCGTGGCGGTATATGATCCGGCCGCGCCCGGCGCCGTATTTCCCGTTCCGGTCGTATCCACGTCCGCTCCGGCCGTACCTTTGCCCGTTCCTTCCACACCGGCTCCGTCCATGCCCGTTGCGGTCGTACCCTTGCCAGCTCCGACCATTTCCGCTTCGTCCATGCCGGCGCAGCCTGCCGGCGCCGGGCTCCCCGCCCGCTGTCCCGTGACCGTGATCCCCAGGTGGCGCATTGCGTTGTCGATATTGGCGCGGCTGCCCGTCGATACGATCCATACGCGGCCGCCCTGCGCCCGGAACTGCCTGCAGAACTCCCACAGCGGGCGGTTGAGCCGCACGGTGTCGAAGAACGCGGGGTAGAGCGCGATCTTGCGCAGCCGCAGCCGCTCGCGCTCCCCGGGGTCGGCGATGCCGTAACGGGTCAGGAACTCGTTGCACCGCATACCGAAATACTTTGCCGCATACTCCTCCTCGGTGAGCGTATAGCCTGCCTCGCGCAGCGTGGCGACATAGGCCAGCGTATTGGCGCGCCGCGTGTCGGCCAGCGTGCCGTCGAAGTCGAGCAGGATAAGTCGGATTTGCATGACGGGTTACTTTTTCCCGGCCAGTTCGTAACTGCGGGCGATCAGCGGGGCGATTTCCCCGAAGGGTACGCTGCCGTCCAGTCGTACGGTGAGCCACGTGCGTTTGTTCATATGGTAACCAGGGAAATAATGTTCGAAGTCCAGCGCCCGTGCCATGGTCTCCGCATCGGCCCGGATGTCGAGAATCTCTGTCCGCCCCTCGTCCGCGAGGCCGAGTTTGCCGGCCTGCACCGTCAATATCACGGCATACCATTTGGCGTTGTCCTGCCGCCGGAAAACGGCGTAGTCCGGGAATTTCTCCCAGAGGAACTCCGGTTCGCAGCCCCATGAGGCACGGATATGGCGGATTGTGCGGAGCGTTTCTTCGCTGCGGAAAATTTCTTCGCGCGCAAAGCCGAAATCCTTTGTCCAGTCGTTTCCCATCTCCTTTGTTTTTAGTCGAACGACTGCATGCCCGACTGTGCGATGCGCATCAGGCGCTGGTATTCGGTGGGGGTGAGTTCCATGAAGAAGTAGTGGATCGGGTCGACGCGCATGCCGTTCAGCCGCACTTCGTAGTGGAGGTGGGGCGAGAGCGAAAGGCCCGTGTCGCCCGAAAGGGCGATGATCTCGCCGCGGCTCACGCGCTGGCCCTTGCGGACGTTGATCTTCGAGAGGTGGCTGTACGAAGTCTCGTAGCCGTTGCCGTGGTCGATCACGACCGTCTGCCCCGACGTGGAGTTGCGCAGCGCCACGTCGCGCACCACGCCGTCGGCCGTGGCGAAGACGCGCGACCCCTCGGGGATGGTGTAGTCCACGCCCTGGTGCGATTGCAGGGTCTTGTAGAAGGGGTGTATGCGCATGCCGTACGAGGCCGTGAGCAGCGTCAACTGCTTGTTTATCACGGGCTGGATGGCCGGGATGTTGTTGCAGCCGCTGCCCGCCGAGTCGATGAGCGCCTGCAGGTCGAGGTACGAGGCGTTCAGCTCGTCGAGCCGCTTCTCCATGTCGGCGACCCGTTCGCGCAGTTCGAGCTTGAGCCGCCGCGACGAACGGTTGAAGATGTTTTCGTAGGTGACGGCCTGCCGGCGTTCGTATTCCGAATCGAAGTCGTAGGGATCCGATTCGAAGAGGATGCGGAAGACGTTGCGGTCGCGCTCGGAGAGGTTGTGCATGACGGTCGTCAGCGAGTCGTACCGCTGGGTGAGGGCGGCGTATTCGCGGCGCAGGCGGTCGGTCGAGTGTTTGAGCTCGTACTCCACGGGGGTGTCGAAGAAAAGCGAGAACCCGATGTAGTAGAGCACGGCGACCCCGGCCCACACGAAAAAGTGCACCGTCGCGCGTATGATGTTCTGTTTGCGGCGCTTACGCCTGCGGAGCCGCTCCAGGTCTTTCTTTCCTGCCATCTCAGAGCTTTTCGAAGTTCGTATCGCGCATGTTCTCCATGAGTGCGTCGTATTCCGCGGCGGTCATGTTGCGGTTGAAATAGTTAATCGGGTTCACCGGCATGCCCTTGTGGATCACCTCGTAGTGGAGGTGGGGGCCCGAGGAGATGCCCGTGTTGCCCGTTTCGGCGATGACCTGCCCGCGGGCGACCCGTTCGCCCGGCTGCACGAGGACTTTGCTCAGGTGTGCGTAGCGGGTCTTGTAGCCGAATTCGTGGTTCAGCAGCACCATGTGTCCGTAGCCGCCGTTGCCCCCCGAGGAGGCGACCTCCACCACGGCGTCGCCCGTGGCGTAGACCGGCGTGCCGCGGTCGCAGCCCAGGTCGATGCCCTTGTGGGGGCGGATATACCCCAGCACGGGGTGCATCCGGCGTAGGTTGAAGGCGCCGATATGGTCGTTGTGCAGCGCCGAGCGGTCGATGGGCCAGATGGCCGGGATCGCCGCCGACATCTTCTCCTTGTCGCGGGCGAATGCCTGCAATTCGTCGAAGGACACCGATTCGAGGTAGAGTATGCGGGCCAGCGCGTCGAGCTGCTTCCAGGTGCCGACCATCAGCGGGGCGAAGTCGTCCCCGGCCATCGCGGCGTATTTGGTGTCGGGGTAGGGCTGCCACACGCCGTCGATCGACACCGTGTCGGTCGAGAAGAGCGAGCGGTAGACGTAGTTGTCGCGGTGGCGGATTTCGTCCACGCGCCGCTGCGAGGTGCGGATGCGGTCTTGCAGGATGCGGTACTTGATGACCAGGTCGCGGTTGTCGCGGATGATGCGGTACATCTTGGGGGTGTAGAAGAAGTACGAGAAGAGCACGTTGGCGATCGAGACGAGGATGAAGCCGATGAGTATTTTCCGGATCAGGCGGTAGGTGCGCAGGCGGAAAGGTGCCGAGACCACGTCGCGCGTCAGCGCCTGCGCTTCCTGTGTCAGCGCCTGCGTGTCGAATCTCTGCCCTTTTTGCTTCATTGCGGAAAAAACTCCGGTTAATAGGATGCAAATTTAACTTTAATTGTGTAATTTTGCAACCCGAAATCACAAACGTGGAAATCGGATAAAATCTTATATATGGAATCGAATAAAATTCGCCGGGCCTTTCTGGACTTCTTCGAGAGCAAGGGCCATGTGATCGTGCCCTCGGCACCGATGGTCGTCAAGGGGGATCCCACGCTGATGTTTACCAACGCGGGCATGAACCAGTTCAAGGATATCTTCCTGGGCAATGCGCCCCGCAAATATCCGCGTGCGGCCGACACCCAGAAGTGCCTGCGCGTTTCGGGCAAGCACAACGACCTGGAGGAGGTGGGGCATGACACCTACCACCATACGATGTTCGAGATGCTGGGCAACTGGTCTTATGGCGATTACTTCAAGAAAGAGGCGATCGAATGGGCGTGGGAGTTGCTCCACGACGTTTATAAGCTGCCTGCCGACCGTATGTACGCCACTGTTTTCGAGGGCTCCGAGGAGGACGGCGTGCCGTTCGACCAGGAGGCCTACGACTACTGGAAGCAGTTCCTGCCCGAAGACCATATCATCCGTGGCAACAAGCACGACAATTTCTGGGAGATGGGCGAGACCGGCCCCTGCGGCCCCTGCTCGGAGATTCATTTCGACCTGCGCGACGAGGCGGAGATCGTCGCCAAACCGGGACGCGGGATGGTCAATGCGGGCCATCCGCAGGTGATCGAGATCTGGAACCTGGTCTTCATGCAGTTCAACCGCAAGGCCAACGGCTCGCTGGAGGAGCTTCCTGCGCGCAACGTCGATACCGGCATGGGCTTCGAGCGCCTCTGCATGATCCTCCAGGGCAAGAAGTCGAACTACGACACCGACGTGTTCCAGCCTACGATCCAGCGTATTTCGCAGCTTTCGGGCAAGACCTACGGCGCCGACGCGAAGTGCGACGTGGCGATGCGCGTCATCGCCGACCACCTGCGTGCCATCGCCTTCTCGATCGCCGACGGGCAGTTGCCGTCGAACGTCAAGGCCGGCTACGTCATCCGCCGCATCCTGCGCCGCGCCGTGCGCTACGGTTATACCTACCTCGGCTTCACGGAACCTACGATCTGCAAGCTCGTTGCGGGGCTCGTGGAGCAGATGGGGGGCCAGTTCCCCGAACTGAAGGCCCAGCAGGCGCTGATCGAAAAGGTCATCGAGGAGGAGGAGGCCTCGTTCCTGCGTACGCTGGCCACGGGCATCAGCCTGCTGGACGGCGTGGTCGAAAAGACCAAGAAAGAGGGCCGCGAACTGATTTCGGGCAAGGACGCCTTCGAGCTTTACGATACGTTCGGTTTCCCGATCGACCTGACGGAGCTCATCGCCCGCGAACAGGGCGTCGGCGTTGACCTGGCAGCCTTTGAAACCGAGTTGCAGGCGCAGAAGGAGCGTTCGCGCAACGCTGCGGCCGTCGATACCGACGACTGGGTGGAGCTGTTCCCCATTCGCGAGAGCGTCTTCACGGGCTACGACACGCTGACCGAGCGGGTGAAGATCGCCCGTTACCGCCGCGTGACCTCCAAAGGCAAGACCTCCTACCAGCTGGTCTTCGACCGCACGCCGTTCTACGGCAACTCGGGCGGTCAGATCGGCGACATCGGCTATATCGAGAATGCCAACGAGCGCATCGCCGTCGTGGCTACCGAAAAGGAAAACGGACTGATTATCCATATCGTCAAGGAGCTTCCCGAAAACCCTGCGGCCGAGTTCACGGCCGTCGTGGACGCTGCCAAACGCCAGGCCGCGGCCAACAACCATACCGCGACACACCTCATGCACGAGGTGCTGCGCAAGGTGCTGGGATCGCACGTCGAGCAAAAGGGTTCGATGGTGACGCCCGAGATCCTGCGCTTCGACTTTTCGCATTTCCAGAAGATGACTCCCGCCGAGCTGCGCCAGGTCGAGATGCTCGTCAACCGCGCCGTCCGCGCCAACTATCCGTTGGAGGAGAACCGCGAGGCCACCAAGGAGGAGGCCGAGAAATGCGGTGCCATGATGCTCTTCGGCGAGAAGTACGGCGACAAGGTGCGCATGGTGCGCTTCGGTACGTCGGTCGAGCTCTGCGGCGGTACGCACACCAGCGCCACGGGTAACATCGGGTTCTTCAAGATACTGACCGAGAGCGCTATCTCGGCCGGCGTGCGCCGCATCGAAGCCGTCACGGGCGAACAGGCCGAGAAGATCATCTACGCCGCCGAGGATACGATGCGCGACATCAGCGAATACCTCCACAACCCGCAGGTGCTGCAGGCCGTAAAGAAAATGTTCGAGAGCAACGAGACGCTTTCGAAGGAGGTCGAGGCCATGCGCCGCGAGCAGGTCGCCCAGTGGGCCGAGAAGATCATCTCCTCGACGCCCGAGCGCCACGGGGTGCAGCTCATCGCCACGCAGACCGACCGTACGCCCGAGTTCGTCAAAGACCTGGCCTATAACCTGCGTGCCCGCTCCCCGAAGCTGGTGTTCGTGCAGGGGGCGGTCAACGACGGCAAACCCATGCTGACGGTGATGCTCGGCGACGAGATCACGGCCCAGGGCGTGAACGCCGGTGCCGTGGTGCGCGAGGCTGCGAAGCTGATGCAGGGCGGCGGCGGCGGACAGGCGTTCTTCGCCACGGCGGGCGGCAAGAACCCCGACGGGCTGCAGGCCGCCATCGACAAGGCCGTGGAGCTGATTATGGCCCAGGTAAAGTAAAAGAATAGTTAAAAACCGGATAATTATGAATAACAAGGTATTACTTATGATCCTCGACGGCTGGGGCAACGGCCGCCACGACAAGGCCGATGTCATTTCGACCGTCCATCCCGAATATATCTCGGCCATGACGGCGAAATATCCCCATGCCGAGCTGCGCACCGACGGCGAGAACGTCGGACTGCCCGACGGCCAGATGGGCAATTCGGAGGTCGGGCACCTCAATATCGGCGCCGGCCGCGTGGTCTACCAGGATCTGGTGAAGATCAACCGCGCCTGCCGCGACAATTCGATCCTGGAGAACCCCGAGGTCAAGGCAGCGTTCGAACATGCCAAAAAGAACGGCGTGAACATGCATTTCATGGGCCTCGTGTCGGACGGCGGCGTGCACTCGTCGCTCGAGCACCTTTTCAAGCTGTGCGACATCTCGGCGGCCTACGGCCTCGAAAATACCTTCGTGCACTGCTTCATGGACGGCCGCGACACCGACCCGCACAGCGGCAAGGGGTTCGTCGCCGACCTCGAGAAGCACCTCGCGGCCACGACGGGCAAGATCGCCACGGTGATCGGACGTTACTATGCGATGGATCGCGACAAGCGCTGGGAACGTGTCAAGGTAGCCTACGACGCGCTGGTCAGCGGCATCGGCGAGCGTTCGTCGGACATGGTCGAGGCCGTCCAGAAATCCTATGACGAGGGCGTTACAGACGAGTTCATCAAGCCTTTCGTGCGCATCGACGAGAACGGGCAGCCCGTCGGCATGATCCGCCCCAACGACGTGGTGGTCTTTTTCAACTACCGCAACGACCGCGCCAAGGAGCTGACCATCGTGCTGACGCAGGAGGACATGCCCGCCGAGGGGATGCACACCCTGCCCCTCTACTATTGCTGCATGACCCCCTACGATGCCAAGTTCACGGGGCTGCACATCCTCTTCGACAAGGAGAACGTGCCCAACACCATCGGCGAGTTCGTTTCGAAGCAGGGCTTGCGGCAGCTGCGCATCGCCGAGACCGAGAAATATGCCCACGTGACGTTCTTCCTGAACGGCGGCCGCGAAGCGGAGTTCGCGGGCGAAGACCGTATTCTGGTCGCGTCGCCCAAGGTGGCTACCTACGACCTGCAACCCGAGATGAGCGCCCCGGAAGTCGCTGATAAACTGGTTGCTGCGCTCGGCGAGCGTAAGTTCGACTTTATCTGCCTGAATTTCGCCAACGGCGACATGGTCGGCCATACGGGCGTCTACGATGCCATCGTGAAGGCCGTGAAGGCCGTCGACGGGTGTGTCGCCAAAGTTGTCGAGGCTGCTAAGGAGAACGGTTACGAGGTCGTCATGATCGCCGATCACGGCAATGCCGACAACGCCGTCAATGCCGACGGTACGCCCAATACGGCGCATTCGCTCAACCCCGTGCCCATCGTGGTCGTTTCCGACCGCGTGAAGTCGGTGCACGACGGCATCCTGGCCGACGTGGCCCCGACGGTGCTCAGGTTGATGGGGCTGGAGCAGCCCGCCGAAATGACCGGCAAGGCGCTCGTGGAGATGAAATAACCGGAATCCCGGTAACTGAAAAATCCCGCTTCGTACTGGGTCGGCGTTTTTTAGGTAATGACAGAGAATAGTTCTACTATTCATTGATTGACAGCATATTAGTTGTTTTTGCGCGAACGGATTATTTGTCCATTCCAAACAATTTGCCGGGGACGGGGCTATTTCATGTAGCCTGTTTTGCAGTCCTACATGCTCTCAGATGAGCATCTGCCGAGCACTGACAAATTGGGCGCAAAAGCAACTAATATGTTTTCTATCAAAGTCAAGGGTAAGCCAAACCCGAAGAATTCGAATCTGGTTAAACTTGAGCTGGTCTTTTTCCAGACAGATTATCCGCGTCTCACCAAAGTTCTCGACATCACAGGACAGTACAAGGACTGGGATGAACGGTCACAAACCTTTCGCAACGGCAGTCCGGACGCCTACTCCAAGAACAGGAGCCTGAGCGAGGTCTGCATGCGTTATCAGCGTGTGGCGGAGGAGTGGACAGTATCCGGTCGCTTTTGGTCTCCGGTGGAATTGTCCCACTGTTTCGATCGTCAGCAATCCGCTGTTCGGCAGGATATCCGTATCTGGACGGTAAGCCAGCTCATCGATGAACGAATTACGTATTTCGACAGCAAGGATCGCATCAAAAACGGGCAGATTATTTTGAGCAGCAGCAATGCCCGGAAATATGAAAAATTCCATCGTTCGTTGAAAGCCTTTGTTTCTGCAGTCTATGGGAAAAGCCTGTCATCCTATTTCTTTAAGGATATCGATGCGAAATTTCTCACCGACTATGCGTTTTATTTGAAGCGCCGAGGTGCGGAGAATGGCAACCAGGGATGCTTAGTTTCTCACCTTCGGCTGTTACGCGCCTTGTGCAATTATGCCGCTAAACTCGGAATGCCGGGAGCAGGCATTACAGCATTCGATTCATTGGGCGACATGATCAAATGGCCTGAGACAACCTCCCGCGCCGTATCGGCAAAAACGATCGCATTACTTGAAAACATCGATCGGAGTCTGTTTTCCGCAAAGGAGCAACTGCATCTGGATCTGTTCCGGTTCAGCTACTATACGGGAGGAATGGCTAATGTGGATGTATGTAACCTGACCTGGGATTGCGTTCAGGAAGATAAGATTGTCTACGAACGCATTAAATTTCCGAAGACCGCCAAACCGCTTCTCCCCCCCCCAATCGAGGGCCTTGCTCCGAAAATACAAGGGAACGGGCTATGGAAATTATGTCTTCCCGGTCTTCACGCGCAAACACACCGATTCGGTAAAACGCTATACGCGAGTGCATCAAATTTCAAACCTGGTTACCCGAACGCTTACTAAAGCCTGCCGCATTCTGAAGATCAAAGAGCATGTAACCTGGTATTCGGCCCGGGGCAGTTTTATCTCACGAATGGTCGATGACGGTAATTCCCCGTATGCCGTAGCCGAGATGGCCGGGAACAGTCCGATGACGATCTGGAAGAACTACTACAAAAATACCGAGCGGGAGAAGTTGGCCGAGCGGATGAGGGCTGTATTATAGGCTCTGCCATTATGTAACAAAACAAGGCGCAAGGATAAATCCCTGCGCCTTATTTTTTTAGTTGTATCGAGAGGATTATCCGATCGCTATTTTAATTTTGCAACGAAGTCCTTTTTATGCAAAGATTTTGATAAAAAAAGTTTTCAAAAGTCTATTGCTATCAAAAGTTAAGTAAAAGTGATGGTTGACAATCAACATATTGCAGCCATCACTTTAAAAAACTACTTTTGATAATATTATACTATCCCAATCCTTTAAGATAAGATTTCAATTTAGGATTTTCCTCCCAACTCCGCATTTGTGGTTGGGAGAGTCCAACATCTGCATATGCTTGTTCCAATACTTTGGCTTTCACATCTGGATTAGCGCGGGCATAAATTTCGGTTGTCTGAACTGAAACATGTCCGAGAATATCTCGGATATACACTAAATTGACCCCAGCTTGCAATAGGTGCATAGCCCGGCTGTGCCGAAATTTGTGTGGACTAATATCTGTTGGAATAAGGGATGGATATTTTACTCTTGCCATAGCAGCATATTTTCTGATAATATAAGAGATACCTGGATTGGTTAGCTTTTCACCCCAATGGTTAAAAAATAACGGATGATGAATCTTGTCAGGTTTATCTAATCCATTTTTAGCCATATATCTTCTTAGAAGAGCCATCATTTCATTGTCAATCGGTACTCCCCGTTTTTTAGATCCTTTCCCGAAAAGTTCGATAACATACGGTCTTTCGAGTCTAATGGAAGATGGTGTCAAATCAATCAACTCCTGAACTCTTGCGCCGGTATTATATAAAAGAGCAAGCATTGTCAGATTTCTTTGCCCAGTCAAGGTATCATGGGGAATTTGCTCGAATAAGCATTTCACACCTTCTATTGTCAGATAACTTATGTCTTTGTGTGGTGCTCGCTTTAATTTGATAGAACAAATTGATTGCCATTGAACAATGTGGGCCGGATCTAAGTATGTGACATATCTAAAGAATGAGCAAATAGCGGCATATCGCTGATTTCGAGTATTATTGCTACACTTTCTTTTCTCCTGTATCCAGTCTAAAAATTTAATAATCCTATCTCTATCGAAATCCTTGAAAGTGATTTTATCCGCTGATATACGGAGTGCTTCATTCATAAAATCCAATAATAACACAAATGTGTCCCGGTACGATCTGATGGTGTTACCGCTAACATTTCGTTCCCGGACTAAATAATCTTCGAAAAAAGATTGTAGCGTGCGTGCAAAATTTTTATATTGTTCACTCTGGGTATTTTTCATCATTTTGAAGAAGTATTGAATTTTTAATAAGTTGGTTAATTTCTTCTGTTGCGGATTGATCCATCTTTATAACTTCAGGATACATGTTCTGTGTCAGCCGCAAATAACGTTCGGTTGCAATAATTTCGGTATGTCCCATAAACTTGGATAAAACCGGCAAACAAACATACAAGTCCTTACCTGCATTTATTTGTTTGACAAGAGAATGACAGCAACAGGTATGTCGTAAATCATGTACCCTCGGTCCTAAATATTGCCCTTTATATGGAATACCGGCAATCTTCAGAGCTTGTTGAAACCATAAGGCGACTTCATCTTTATGGCATCTTCTACCCAGTGAAGAAATGAAAAAATAATTCTCGGGGTTAGCAACATCATATCTGGTTATCTGATTTCGATAGGATATATATTGCCGCAGCACAGCCTCCAGTGACGGATTTATCGGTGCATAGCGCTGTCTGTTATTTTTTGTATCTCTCAATAATATAGTATGTTTCTCAAAATCAATATCTTTATTTAGCATATACAGAGCCTCATTGATACGAATCCCGGTACTATACAATAACCGGATTATAGTAGGAACACTCGATAAAATAGTCCGTTTCAACCGGATTCGCAGTCGCAGGCTGTCCAAAGCACGAAATATACGATCTATTTCATCTGGAGTGAAAACATAAGGAATATAATCTGTCCTCTTCAATCTGCCGAGGCGTGGTATATAGGAATCAACGCCGATCCGACTTAAAAATGCAGCAAAAGCCCGAATAACTCTTGCTTTCGTATATCTTGTGGCCGAACTTAATCCCATATTGTGGTCACACCATTTATTGAAAATCGGTTCTGTGATATAATCTTTGTCATATCCGTTGTCTATCAGAAATGTATCGAATTCATGCAGAATCCATTTAAAATTTCTGGTTTCATAACTTTTCGCTTCGTATTCCCGTAAAAATGCGTGCATATGCTGTCGCATGGAGCTTTTGTAATTCAGGCTATTATTCATAGAAAAATCCTCCGTGTTGCTTGTAGAAACTATCATCAACAAGAGGTACATCCAATGAACACGCTATAAGAGCTTTCGTATTTACCTCCAAATAGCGCATTGTAGAAAGGGTTGTCTTGTGGCCCAATACATCTGATATGACAGGCAAGGAAACCTCATTGTCCATTAGCGCTGTAGCGATACTATGCCTTAAACTGTGTGATCCGTGATGTCTATTCTCCATATTGACATTGGATTCTCGCATATATTTATCGACGATACTTGTAATGGCGGAATGGGTTAGGGGCGCATACGGACGTCTGAATGTTAAAAATACATTCCTGATATCCGTTTCCGGTCGCCCATGCAAAACATAATCGACAATAGCATTCCCGACATCCGCAAGCAATGGTAATAAAATGGGTTGTCCGGTTTTGATCTGAATAAAACGTAGTTGATTGTTATCCCAGTCTATATCCGATAATTTCAGATTGGCAATATCGGATGCTCTGATACCGAGTCTGGACGCCAATAATATCACGGCATAATTCCTTTTGCCTACACGCCCGCTTCGATCTACACTGTTTTCGATTCTTATTACTTCCTCTTTGCTGTAATAAGACGGTAATTTTATCGGTTTCTTTGTTCGGACTTTTTCAAAAACAATGGACAAATCCTCTTCGATATAATTCTTGTGATACAAATACTTGAGGAATCGACGTACCGGAGTGACTACATACGAGCGGGTATTCGACATGGTAGATAAGAATCGTACCATATCCTCTCTGTCGATATTTTTCAACGTAATGCCTTTCATGTGCATTGCTACCGAAAAGCGGCTTAAACTGGATTTATAGCAATCGATTGTCCCTTGTGAAAAGCCATGCGAAGTAATTTCATTCGAGATAAATGCTTGAGCGATAGCCCCCAATTCATCCGGGAACTGATAAGAAAGAGTCCGCTTGCAAGCTGGATATGTTTCGCCGTGTGAGATGGATTTTAGTAATAAGATCGCACGTTCATCTTTTGCGAGCATATAGGGAGGTACTTGACATATATGATGCTCAAAATACAGAAATTGTTCACCTACAGTTTCGTCATAGACCTCTAATTTCTTCTGCAACATAAAATCAACAAGATGGCGAATCCTCGCCATGTAATCTTTTCGTGTCCTTTCAGATACCTGATACGACAAAAGACCTGACTCAAATCTTTGAACCAGGTCTTCTCTGATAATTTTGTAATCTTTCACTCTAATTGCATTTATACTGAAACGTAATTATTTCAGCACAGCAATTATAGAAAATTATCACATATTATTATCAAAATACAAATTGAAAATCAGTATATTATCAGTTTTTAACCTCCTGACTTTTGATAGCAATAGGCTTTTGAAAAGATTTAGCCGGCTTAAAAGCCGGAATTTTATGCGCCGGAACTTTTATCGTTGTTCCCTTGGAGATGTTACGGGCTGTTTTCTCTGCCCGCTGCTTGATGATGAAAGACCCGAATCCGCGCAGATAGACAGGGTTCCCCTCGATCATGCCGTTTTTCACGCTCTCCATGAATTCTTCTGCCACAGTCGTCACGACCGTTTTTTCTATGCCAGTAGATTTGGCAATCTCAGTTACAATTTCTGCTTTAGTCATAATTTCTAAATCTTGTGAATCTGCTACAAATATACAAAAACTTCCCTATGTCAGCCACGGATTCTTGTAGGGGTCGTAATCGGTCTGAAAGGTCGCCATCTGCCAGTCCATAACCGGTTGCTTGTCCCGGGCGAGTTTTCGGGGAATCTGCGGATTGAGCCGCAGCTTGGCAGCATCGTTCAGCCATTTCATCGAGTCCTCGTAATCGCGCATACGAACTACCGAGACGTTATTCGGGGCGATCAACTTCGTCAGTTCGTAGATCGCCAGGCGAAGCATGTGCTTTTTGAGGTTGTAGTTGCGCGGATCGTGCGGTGCGAGATTCACGCCCAGCACCGGAATGTCGGCATTAACGTCCATCTCCGGCACGAATACCTCACCGCCATAGACCACATAATCGTGTCCTGACAGTTCATAGGCGTA